>Ga0209160_1000015_pt1 | contig 124561 bp, 134 predicted proteins | sample GraSoiAngelo_153_FD_186167 | JGI IMG/M metagenome (GOLD analysis project Ga0209160, IMG submission 186167) | Grasslands soil microbial communities from the Angelo Coastal Reserve, California, USA - 14_1009_12_40cm (SPAdes) (version 2) | ecosystem: Environmental > Terrestrial > Soil >...
GGCGGGATCTTTATTCTGCTGGGCGCGATTGTCGTCATGGCCCTGGCCTCCGTGATCGGCTCGTTCATGGTCCTTGGAGGGGGCGACCCGAACATCGTCTACATTTACGGAGCGGTGGGCCTGATTTTCGCAATCCTCGTCCTCGTCGGGGCGGTCATGTTGTGGATGAAACCTCAGCAACACGTCGCCTGGGGCGTCGTCGTCCTGCTCTTCTCGTTGTTCAGCATCATCACGACCGGCGGATTCTTCATTGGCCTCATCTTGGGCCTCATCGGTGGGATCCTGGGAATCGTCTGGAAGCCCCCGGCACCGATGGCTCCGGGCATGGCCCCGCCGATGATGCCTCCGTCGATGCCTCCGCCTTGAATGGTTCGAGGTTCGACGAACGACGGAGGGCGAAACGCCCTCTGTCCTCTTCCAACCCGATGCCCCTTCGTCGGGTCCCGCGTTCTCCTTTCTGAAACTCTCGTGGAAGACTAGTTATCCCGTAGCTTCTTCGGACTTTTCGGAGAACGACCCTTGGCCTCGGCGCCCCCCGGTTACTACCCGCCCGGCCCCCACCCGCCTCCTTCCCGGCCGATTGGTGTCACTCTCCTTGCGGTCCTCACGATCCTCCTCGGCGTCCTGATCGTAGGCCTCGGCCTCCTGTTCATCGTCACCCCGCTGATTCTCGCCGGGGTCGGATTGCCCCTCGCGTTCGGCTTGGCCGCGAGTGTGATCGGCGCGATCGTCCTCGTCTTCGGCCTCATCTGGATTGGGGTCGGCGTCGGACTCCTCCACTTGCGCGGCTGGGCCTGGTGGCTCGCGGTCATCGTGATGGTCCTATCGATCGTGGGAAGCTTCGCGTCGCCCATCACCGCCGTGATTCCGGCTCTGATCTTGATTTACCTGATCGTCGTGCGGCATCACTTCCGATGAGTCGTCGCGGCAGAAACCTTTTTAGCGGGCCGCACTTTGGTCGCCGAGGAGACCGCCTCGCTGACGTACACTCGTTTCGAGAGGGCCCGGATCATCGGGGCGCGCGCCTTGCAAATTTCCATGGGAGCGCCGACGATCGCGGCGCTGGACCAAGAAGCGGACCCACTCGACATCGCATTCCGAGAATTCTCCTCCGGGAGCTCGCCTCTGAACGTCCGGAGGTTCGCGGATGCCCTCGATTGACGGTGCATCGATTCGGAAAATTCTCGACAGCCGCGGAAACGCGACGATCGAGGTCGAGATTCACACGGGGAGCGTTACCGGCCGTGCCGCGGCACCGAGCGGGGCGAGCACCGGAGCCCACGAACCCAAGGCGTTGCCGGAAGGGGGCGTCGACGAAGCGATTCGGATCTTCCGAGAGTCCGTGGGACCCGCGATCAAAGGCCGCGAGGTATCGGATCAGGCAGGCCTCGACCGAATGTTGCGGGAGATCGACGGCACGCGGAACTTCGCGCGTATCGGCTGCAACGTCGCGACGGCGGTCTCGCTTGCGAACGCCAAGGCGGCGGCCGCCACATCCGGCAAACCGCTGTTCCGATTCCTGGGCGGGCGGTCACGGTTGTCCTTGCCTCTGCCCCTGGGGAACGTGATTGGTGGCGGCCGTCACGCCGTCGGCGGTACGACCATCCAAGAATTTATGGTGGTGTCTCAGGGGCCAAGTGTCTCGGCGAACGTCTTCACGAATGCTCGGGTTCACGGCCTGGTAAGAGATGCGCTGGCGAAGATGCTCCCCGACGCGGCCCTCGGTCGCGGGGACGAGGGAGCGTGGGTGGCGAAACTCGCGGACGAGGAGGCGCTCTCCCTCCTCGCAGATGTGTGTCGCTTGGCCTCGAAGGAGGCGGGATTCGCCGTGCAACCGGCGCTCGATCTGGCCGCATCCGAGTTCTTCCGCGACGGGAAGTATCGGTACCGCGAACGATCGATTTCCCCCGCGGAACAGGTCGACTTTGTGGAACGGCTCGTCCGCGACTACGGACTGTTTAGCGTCGAGGACCCATTCGACCAGGAGGATTTCGGTGCGTTCGCGGATCTCACTCAACGCATCGGGGGTCGATGCAAAGTCATCGGCGACGACATCTTCGTCACGAACGTGGAGCGATTGCGGCGCGGGATCGAACTCCATGCAGGCAACGCTATCCTTATTAAGCCGAACCAAATTGGGACGCTCTCCGAGACGCGGGCCGCCGTGGACCTGGCCCACAAATCCGGGTTCGCAACCGTGATGTCGCACCGGTCCGGTGAGACGACGGACGACACGATCGCCCACCTCGCCGTGGCGTTCGGATGCCTCGGCATCAAGACGGGTGCGGTCGGCGGCGAGCGAATCGCGAAGCTCAACGAGCTCATCCGGATCGAGGAACAACTCCAGGCAGGCGCATGATGCAGGAAGAGGAGCAGACGGGCGTCCAGGGACTTCTCGTCCCCGAGGATGTATACCTGACGTCCGGCGTGCACATCGGCACCCAGCAGAAAAGCGCCGACATGAAGCCGTTCATCTACAAAGTCCGGATCGACGGCCTCTATGTCCTAGACATTAAGAAGACCGACACCCGCATCCGGGAGGCGGCGAAGTTCCTCGCCCGGTTCAAGCCGGAGAACATCCTCGTCGTCGCGGCGCGCCAGTACGGCCAGAAGCCCGCGCGTCTCTTCGCGAAGAACGTCGGAGCGAAGGTCCTCGCCGGCCGATTCGTTCCAGGCACCCTCACGAATCCGAATCTCCCGGAGTTCATGGAGCCGGAGGTCCTCCTTGTCACCGACCCGGCGGCGGATCAGCAGGCGCTCCGGGAAGCGCTGAACGTCGGCATCCCGGTCGTCGCGTTGTGCGATGCGAACAACGAGACGCGTGACGTCGATCTCGTCGTGCCGACGAACAACAAGGGCCGCCGCGCGCTCGCGACCGTGTACTGGCTCTTGACCCGCGAGGTCCTCAAGGCGCGCGGCGCCGTGAAGTCCGACGAAGAGTTTACGTTCACGATCGATGATTACGAAGCGTCCCTCTGAGGGGGCGCCGTCCATGCGGTATCCGGCGGTGGCGGGAGCTTTCTATGAGCGCTCGCGAGACGCCCTCCTCCGCCAGATCCGGGAATGCTACACCCATCCGCTCGGACCGGGTCGGCCTCCGGAGGTCCGCGCCGGACCTCGACGCTTGGTGGGCCTGGTGGTCCCCCACGCAGGCTACGTCTATTCCGGCCCGGTCGCCGCGCACAGTTACGCGGCGCTTGCTGCGGACGGTTGGCCCGCGTCCTTCGTCATCCTCGGACCGAATCACCACGGACAAGGCGCGCCCCTCGCCCTGACCAGCCACGATTGGCAGACGCCCATCGGGGTCGCGGCGATCGACAAGGACCTTCACGACTCGCTCTCCAAGCCCCCCCTGGAGGAGGACATCCTCGCCCACCGGGACGAGCACAGCATCGAGGTCCAGCTGCCGTTCCTGCAGCATCTCTCGGAAGGCGTGCGGTTCGTCCCGATCTGCATGGCGTTCCAGGAATACGAGGTCGCAAGCGAGGTCGGGGAGCTCATGGCTCGGACCGTGAAAGGGAGAGACGTCCTCTTGATTGCGTCCTCGGACTTCACGCACGTCGGCTCGCAGTATTTTCAACTCCCGCCGAAAGGCCTCACGGCGCCCGCCTTTGCGCAGGAGCAGGACGCGAAGGCGATCGAGCCGATCCTCGCCCTCGACCCGAAACACTTCGCGGCGAAGGTCGCTCAGGACGACATCTCGATGTGCGGATACGGGGCGGTCACGGCCATGCTCACTGCCGCGAAGCGCCTCGGAGCGACGGAGGCGAAGCTCCTGAAGTATGCCACGTCGAGCGATGTGAGCCGGGACATGAAAACGGCCGTGGGATACGGCGCGATCGCGGTCTATCGCTGAGCCGTCTCCGCATCGATCCAGCTCAGGTATGCTGGCAACGCCGGTCCCATCGGGTACGAGACGATGCACGGCACCTCGGCCGGATGGACCCGCTGGACCGCGGCGATGAGTTTTCGGACGAGGGACCGTCGCGTCTTGAAGATGATGACGAACTCGTTCGTCTCTTCCTGCGCGCCTCTCCACCAGTACCTCGATTCGACGGGCCAGTAGTTGGCGCACGCGGCGAGCCGGCCCTCGATGACGACGCGAGCGATCGTCCGGGCGGTCTCGCGGTCCGGGGCGGTCACATACGCCATCGCATGCGGAATCCGTCGGCGTGCCATCCGATTTCGCCTCCTCTACTTCGCTATCAGGGTCAGGAACAGGAATGGGTTCGACGGCCTTTTATCTGGTGGTCCTCGTGTGCGAGACGTTACGATGCCCGTTGTGACGATGTCCGAAACGGTCGCCGCCCTCCGGGCCACGGTGGGCAAGCGAGGGATGCCGGAGGAAGACCTCCGGGCCTTGGCCGACTATCTCATGTCGTTCTTCGGATTCGAGACCGAGGCGATCGACAACAACCTCGACGTCGCGGATCGCGACGTGTTCTACATGCTCGAGGAAGAAGGCCTCCTCACGACCCGCCAAGAAGAGGTCATGATCAAGAAGGGCAAGATGTGGCGGATCCATTACTGGATCCTCCGCGTCGAGCGGATCAAGGCCCTCGCGAAGCCGCAACGGCCCAAGCTGGACGTGAACGCGTTCGCGGTGTACGACAGTCTGCCGGACGACATCTGGGCGCGTCAATTGCCGGCGAGATAGGTTGAAATAGACCAGAAGGTTCGTTTGGAGCCTCGCATGGTGGATGTCCTCCCCCTCCTGGCCGCCGTCGGGGTCATCGTCCTTTGGTGTCTCGGCTTGTATGGGCTCCAGCGCCGGGGGCTCCTCGAGCCCCATGGGCTACAACCTTCGCCGCCGCCCGCCGGCCCCTTCCTGATGTGGAAGACCATCCGCGGCCGAGAGCTCATCGACCGCCTCGCAAGGCCCAAGCGGTTCTGGCGGGTGTTCGGCGACCTCGCGATCGTCCTCGTGGCGCTGACGATGTTCGGGACGACGGTCCTCCTGGCGTGGGAGGCGACGCTCGTCCAGAACGCCGCCATCCGGAGCAACCCCCCGTCCCCCGAAACGCTCCTCGGCCTGCCCGGGATCAACCCGATCATACCCCTCGGGTACGGCATCCTCGGCCTCTCGGTCGCGATCATCCTCCATGAGTTCTCGCACGGCATCCTGTCCCGCGTCGCCAACATCAAGATCCGGTCCCTCGGGCTGATCTTCCTGATCTTCCCGATCGGGGCGTTCGTGGAGCCGGACGAGGACGAGCTGCGCGCGCTCCCCCGGCGTGAACGCGGGCGCCTCTATGCGGTCGGGCCCGCGACAAACGTCTTGCTCGCCATCCTCTTCGCGACGCTGTTCTCGACGCTCATCTTGACATCGGTCGCGCCGGTTCATCACGGAGTCGGGATTGTGGGATTCACGGCGAATTCTCCCGCGGCCCTCGCGGGCATGCAACCCAATACGGTCATCACGTCAATCAATAACACTGAGGTGCATACCTACAACGAGTTCGTCGCGGCGCTCGCGGCCGTGCAAGCGAACACGACGATCCCGGTCTGGGCTTACAATCCCGCGACCGGACGAAACACGTCGTACAGCGTGACTCCCGTCGAACGGAACCCGACGACGGGCCGCGCAGTGCTCGGCATCTACGCGTTCGACGTGAGCACGGACTACTACCATCCGCTGACGAACCCCGACAAGTTCGGTGGGGTGACGAGATCAATCCTCGCGTATGTGTCGTTGCCCTTCTCCGGCTACTCCCCGATCGACGATCCGGCGACGCACTTCTACCAGATCCAAGGGCCCGCCGCAGTGATTCCCGCTCCTGTCTTCTGGCTCTTCGCGAACGCGTTGTACTGGCTGTTCTGGCTCAACCTGATGCTCGGCGCGACGAACGCCCTTCCCGCGGTCCCGCTCGATGGCGGGTACCTGTTCAAAGACGGAATCGAAGGACTCGTGTCGCGCCTGCGAAAGGGAATCCCGACGGAGCAGAGAGATCGAATCGTCCGCGGCGTGAGCTACACATTTGCGTTCCTGATCCTCGGGCTCGTGCTCTGGCAATTGATCGGGCCCAGAATCTGAACCTCACGGGTGACCGGCTTCTGTCGCCACGAGTCCGATGACGCCGCTGACGATGGCGAGGATGCTGCCGGTCGTGCTGACTGACAGGATGAGCGCGACGATCCCCAGGAGGATGTTGATAATTCCCCCGGAGCTGTATTTCCCGCGGTAGATGAGGAGGCTCCCCACCAGGATCGCGATCCCGAGGAGCGCGGCGATGCCTGCGTTCAACACTTGGCTTAAGCTGAGGTTCGAACGCCCGATGTCGAGCGCGTTAACAAGGATGAGCAGCCCGGCGATGAGCCCGATGAGCATCGCGAGGAGGGCGAGGACACGCTTCTCCGTCATGGCGCGTGAGAAGGAGTGAGTTGCCTTCAGCCTTTCTCCAGGCCCCCGACGGCCCAGATGGCGGTGGGGTCTCCGGGAAATTCGTTGGCTCCCCACCACATTCGAAGCGCACGAAACACTTCCTTGAACCGGGCTTCGCGCACGAACTCCAGCAGCGCTCCGTTCCGGGAAGGACCACTGAGCGCGACCTGCGTGGCACCGGCCGACTGGATGAGGGCGCGGCCGAGGTCCTCCGCGACGCGACCGAATCCGGGCTCAACGACCCACGGACCGATTTCGCACGAGTCGCCACTCGGACTTCCGACGATGAATCCGCGCAGCCGGCCCCGGGGCTCGGCCACCAAGAACGTCCCGGGAAATTCCTCCGCAAGCCGAGCGAGCAATACGTGTCGGTTCGCACCGAAGTACTTTGCATCCATCTGCGCCAGGTCGGTGAGATCCTTGGCTCGGATCGGGCGAATCCCGCGGACCCGCTCCCCCGGCGTGGCGGGGCCGTGCCATCGGATGACCTCGTACTCTCTCTGGAAACCGAGGCGCTCGTAGAACGGGATCGCATTGAAGTATGCATTCAACCGCACCGTGCGGACCCCCGTGGCGCGGAGGTGCGCCAGCGCGGCCTCCATCATCTCCTTCCCGACGCCCTTCCCTCGCAACTCCGGAGCGACGATGACGGCGCCGAGGAACGCGAGGCCGTCGTACGTCGTCGTCGTCAGCACGCCGACCACGCGCCCGTCGCGCTCGGCCGCGAAACAACCGTCCGGAGAGAGCACGAGCAGACGCCGAAAGTCCTCGCGCGTGTAGCCCCACGCCTCGAGGCCCGTCAGGGCGATCGCGGCGTCGATGTCCCGCTCTTCGAGTCTTCGGATCCTCGTGCCTTCCATAACCTCACCCGTCGCTCGAGCTCTTCCGGCTCGTCGCATTCGTGGTATCCGTAGGTCACGTAACGCTTGTCCTTGCGGAGATGTTTGTACATGCAGGGGCCGTACTCGTCGTCCTCCTGGCCGTACCACTTGTCGCAGTCCTTGCACAGGTGACGCTGCGGCAGTTGCGCTTGGAGCTCTCCTACATTCCCCAGAATGGGTCCTCCTTCCGTTTGATCGCGCAGATCTCGTCGAGCGCCGCGAGCTCATCGTGGGTCAAGTCCGTCCGCCCCCGAAGAGCGCGGGCGTCCGCTTCCGGGAGGTCCACGTACAGGACATCGCCGCCGTTGATCTGCCGCCCGATCGTGATGCCGTCCACCGAGATCGCGACTTCCTGTCCCTGGTTCGCGCCTTCGAGGGTTTTCTCCCCGCTCCGGATCGTCTTGATGCGCCCGAGAGCCCGACCATCCGCCCGCATGATGGATTCCCCCGGACGGATTCGGCCGGCCAGCACACGGACGCCAAAGATCGCAGGCTTCGAGGTCCGGAACACATGTTCGCCGAGGAAGAGGAGCTTCGCAGGATACGCGATCTCCTTGCGACCCGCCTCGGCCAGCTGCCGCTTCCGCTCGTCCCGCCACGCCTGATAGTCTTCGATGAGACGGTAGATCACATCGTTCTCGAGCAGCTTCAGGTTCGGATGTTCTCGGAGGGCGGTCTTTGCATCCGGGAGAATTTCCAGGTTGAAGGCGAGGATCGCGCGGTTCAACGGATTCTTCGCCGTCGCGGCATCCGTGACGTCCCGTCGCGAGACCGGTCCGAGCCGGGCGAACTTGATCGGGATCGAAGCCTGCTTGCACTCGTACGCGAGTCCCTCGAGGGAACCGATCGCGTCCGCTTTCACGAGGATCCCTTCGTCCTGCGTCTCGATGTGCACCTGAGATTCCTTCGCGACCTCTTCGATGTCGGCCGCGAGATCGCCCTTCGCCGCGCGGATCGGGGCGCCCGCGACGGCCTTCTCGAGCCCGCTACCGACAATCTTGACGCCCGCCGCGGCGGAGACGCTCCTCACCGAGTCGAACCGCTCCTGCGGGTCCCGGATCTCATCCAGGGGCTTCGGCTTCAGGAGGGCCTTCACCTTCGTCGTCCCCGGCTTGCCCGCGGTCCCGAAGACGATCGTGTCGCCTTTCGAGAGCGTCCCCTGATAGATGATCGCGTCGAGCGTGATCCCGAGGCCCTTCTCTTCCTTCACCTCGAGGATCGTGCCGACCGCCGGCCCTTCCGCGGTCGCGAGTTGTTCCTCGAGGAACCGCTGGGCGAGGCCGATGAGGGTGAGCAGCAAGTCCGGGACGCCCTCGCCGAACTTCGCACTGACCGGGATCACGGCTAGGTTCGTCCTGAAGTCCTCGATCCGATCGTATCGGTCGGCGGAGAATCCGTGCTCGAACAGTCGACCGACGAGTTCGTACATGCGGCGGTCGAGCTCCTCCCGCGCGGATTCCGGCTGATCCTGGTACGAGCGGACGAACGGTTGCCCTTCGTGCTTCCTCCATCCGGGCACCATGTCGATCTTGTTCGCGGCGACGACGAACGGGGTCTTGTACCGCCGGAGGATGTTCAGGCTCTCGATCGTCTGCGGACGGAATCCCTCGTTGACGTCGATGACGAGGACCGCGAGGTCGGCGAGCGCACCGCCGCGGGCGCGCAAGGTCGAGAAGGCCACGTGGCCCGGTGTGTCGATAAAGAGGAGGCCGGGGATACGGAACGACCGCCCTTTGACGAGGTCCCCGCACATCTCGAGGATCGCTGCGAGAGGGACTTCCGTCGCCCCGATGTGCTGGGTGATGCCGCCCGCCTCGCGGCCCGCCACGCCGGTCCCGCGAATCCGGTCGAGGAGGGTCGTCTTGCCATGGTCCACGTGTCCCAGGACGGACACGATGGGCTGGCGAATGGAGGCCATCGCCGGCGGACCAAGAATCCGACGCTATTAAATGGTTGGCCCCCCCGGAGTTGGGCCCGACTACTCCCGCAACCAAGGCTCGTCGATCCGCGTGTACGCGTGAATCTCATCCGGTTTGAAGAACAGCGAGATTTCCCGTTTCGCGCTCTCGCCCGAGTCGGAACCGTGGATGACGTTGCGACCGATCGTGAGCGCCAGATCCCCGCGAATCGTGCCCGGTTCGGCCTCCGCGGAATTCGTTTTCCCCATCATCTTTCGGATCGCGGCGACCGCGCCATCGCCTTCGAGGACCATCGCGACGACCGGCCCGGCAGCGATATAGGTCATCAGCGGCTCGAAGAACGGTTTCCCCTTGTGCTCCGCGTAGTACGTCTCCGCGAGGGAACGACTCACTCGAATGAGTTTCAACGCCGTGACCTTCAGACCCCGGCGCTCGAATCGGGAGAGGATTTCCCCGATGAGGCCGCGTTGCACCGCGTCCGGCTTTAGGAGGACGAAAGTGCGCTCGGCCACGTTCACTTCCCCTTTTTCGCCTTCTTTGCGGTGGGAGCGGGCGCCTCCTCTTCCTCCACCGGCTCCCGCTTACGGCCTTTCACCTCTTGCCACCGCCCGTCGAGCCAGGACTTGAACGTCCGTCGCCCTTCCGGCGAGTCCTTCCACGCGAGGAACTCCGCCTTGTCGATCCGCGTGACCGGCTTGGCGCCATGCTTCTTCTTCGACCACCCGACGATCGACGTATGGAACACATCGCTCGCGACGAAGTCCGAGTAGTTCCGCTCCAATTCTCCTCGCGGAAGGTCTGGCCCGATCCGCTTGTCGATCAGGTCCGACAGGTCGGCCGGGATGTCCTTTCCTTTCGGGGTCTCGATGGTGATTTCCACCGCAAGCGGTCCCGCGGCAGGCGCCTCCTCCACGACCGCGACGCCTTCTTCGGCGGCCACCCGGCCGCGCGCTCGACGGAACGCTTGCGTCCAAGGCGTCCACCGCGGCACGCGACCGAGTTTCAGCATGTTCGCCTGGCACTTGTGAGAGCAGAAGAGGAAGACGGTCCCATCCTTGCGGATGAACATTTTGCCGGTGCCGGGCTCGATCTCGTTGCCGCAGAAGGAGCACGAGCGTCGGGTCGGCATCGTCTCACCGGACCGACAGCTTGCGGGCCTCGCGCGCGGTCTCGCGGAGCATGAGGACGTCTCCGACCTGGATGCTCCCCTTCACATTGCGCGTGATGATGCGGCCCTTGTCGCGACCGTCGAGGACCCGGACCTTGACTTGGACCGCTTCGCCGGTCATCCCGGTCCGGCCGACGACCTCGACGACCTCCGCGGGAATGCTGTCATCGTCCGCCATGTTCTCTCACTCCCGTATCCGAGGAATCGTCACTTCTTCATCGCGCGGATTTTCGAGGCGACGTCATCGATGACGGGCTTCGCCTTGCCCGGGTCGAGGATCGCGATCGAGGCTGTCGCCTTGCCCAGGCCCACCGCGACGCCGAGCTCCTGCTTGCTCGGCACGTACGCGTACGGCACGCCCTTCTCCTCGCAGAGGAGCGGCATGTGCGCGAGGATCTCTTCCGGCTGGACGTCCTCCGCCATCACGACGAACTGCGCCTCGCCTCGCTCGACGAGCTTCGTGACTTCGTTCGTCCCCTTGCGGACTTTCCCGCTCTCCTTCGCGAGCTCGATCGATTGATACGTCTTGTCGACGAGTTCTTTCGGCATCTCGAAGCGAACATACATTGGCTTGGCCATCGTGGAGACCTCCTTCCGCCCCGCGGCCGCGGGACGTCATCAGTCATCGGCTCCCCGTCCTCGGAGAAGCGGCCGTCGAAGTGGCGCGGGTTATAAAAGGTTTGCGACCGTCTCCAGAGAACTCCGGCGAACCGAGGACATCGGTCCTGCAGCAAGGTTGAAAAGCGCGGGGCGGGGTTCAATAGGCATGCCCACAGACCGCAAGTTCTGTCGCTTCGCTTCGACGGACCGACCGCTGCAGACCCGAGAGATTCCAGAGGGCGGGATCTGCCTGTCCGCGTTCGTCGTCCTGAGCGAGAGCGGCCATCGAGATCGGATCCTCATGGGCCATCTCGATCCTTCGGCGGGGTGGGACCACATCGGAGCGCTCGATTCGGAACGAGCCGCGCTGAATAGCAAAGGATGGATGCTTCCTTCCTCGCATCTGATTCTCGGCGAGTCGCCGCAAGCAGCCGCGGATCGAATCCTCAAGGAGCAGCTCGGTCTGCCGAGTCACCCGCTGAACGGCCCGCACGTCTTCTCCGAAGTGTACGGGCCGAAGAATCACTGGGATCTCGAATTCGTGTTTCTCGGAGAACGGAACCAGATCGGGCAGCATCCGGCCTGGACCGAGCTTGCGTTCATCGATGTGAACGAAACGCCACGAGAGGAGATCTCGAGGTACCATGACGACATCCTCGCGAACGTCGGTCGATGGAATCCCGCGAGTCGCTGAGATGGCCACGTTCCGCGTGGTACGCGGACAAGGCTGAACGGATCAGGCCCTGCCGCTCTCGCGAGCCTCTCCGTCCCGGTCGGCGAAATGTGATCCGGCTCGTCCGAGTTGCTCCCGAACCAGCCGGTTCGCAACTTCCAGGAACTTCTGTTCCGTCCCCGGAGGGATCGTCGCGCCGGCAGCGCCGTGGTGACCGCCGCCTTGGCCTCCCACCGCGAGGCTTGCGGCCTGCATGACCGCCGCGAGGTCGAGCCCGCGAGCCACGAGCTCCCGCGTCGTCCGCGCCGAGACCTTGATGCCGTCGTCGGCTTGGGCGAACGCGATGATTGGCAGATCCTTGCTCGCGCCTTCCCGGTTGAGGACCATGCTCGCGGCAATCCCGACGACGGTGTCGCGAATGCGGTCCGCCGCATGGAAGTACTGGACCGCTTCCATCTGCGTGATGCCGGCCTCCTCGATCGTCTCCATCGAGTCCATCAGGTACTCCCGGTGGCCCCGGAGGAGTCGCAGCGCCTGGGCGAGGTACTCCTCGCGATCTCCTCGGCACACGCGGTACCCGACCTCCGGCTGGTCGTATCGTCCGCATGCATTCATCAGGGTCCCGAATTCACTCGCGTCCCGGGTGGGGCTGCCGGCGGGTTCGCGCGCCAACGTGTACGTTTCCCCGGCAAGTCGCTCGACCTCTTTGATGCCGCAACCCCGCTCGAGCATGTGGGACACGAGCGCCGAAACGACGCGTTGCTTCTCGCCGTGGTCCAGGTCCGACCAGCTGCGCCAGTGGTCCTCCACCTTCAGGTCGATCCCGAGCTCGAGGAGGAACGCGATGCACGCCTCTTCGTTGCCGCTCAGCCGCGGGATCCAGGGGTCCGTCGCGTACTGAAGCATCTTGTATGCGGGCCTCGTCTCTCGTCCGTAGAGGCGGAGATCGATGTGCGCCTCCAGCACGCCGGCGGCAATTCCGTCCGCCAGGATCGTCCGATTGTAACCGGAGAGTCGCCGGAACTCCTGATCTTGGACGTCGCCGACCGCGCCGACGACCGCGATCGCGGCGAGGTCGATGTTTTTCGGGGAGATGGCCTTCGCCACCGCGTACGCGCAGCCCGCGCCACTCGCCACGTCGGAGCCTTCGCCCTCGAGGTGCGGATTCAGCATCAAGACCCGATCCTGCGATTCCGTGAAGCGGACGAGGTCCCCGCGGAGCGCCTTCGGAACTTCCCGTTCCGTGGGAACGTGGTGGTCGGTGATGACTGCGTCGAGGCCGTGCAACGCGTGCAACATCCCAGCGCCGAGGTCGATGAACCAGACGAGCGGCGTCCCCTGCCGCTTCAAATCCGTGATGACGGCTTCGTCGAGTTTCTTGACGAAGGCGACTTCGTGTGAGATGCCGGCCCGATCGAGCGCTTCGGACGCGATGGCCCCGCCGGTGATTCCGTCCGTATCGATGTGCGTCACGATCCGGACGAACGGAGCCGGCCGCAGGCGCTCCGCGATCTCCTGGGCGACGGCCTCCATCGCGCCATCAAGCGGGAGTCCACCCCATGAATCTTTGGGAGGGCGCGGTGGACGGATACGCCCCCAATTTTCCGACAAGAACCCATATGCAAGGATGTCCTTGGCGGCCGCGTGATCCACGTCACCGCGACGGGACTGATTGCTCGCCATGGTCGCGTCCTCCTGGGGGCACGAACCAGCACGCTTCGGTTCGCGGGCATGTGGGACGCCTTCGGCGGTCACCTGGTCCCTTGCGAAGAGCCGTCGTCCGCTTTGGTCCGCGAGCTCGAGGAGGAGTTAGGCATCACAGTGCTCCAGCCCCGGTTCCTTGGGATCTACGAAGACATCGATCCCACGTCGAAGGAGCTTTTCCGCCATTACCTCTTTTTCGTCACACGATGGAGAGGCGAGCCGCGGATCGCGAACGACGAGCACTCGGAGATCCGGTGGTTCACCCCGGACGAAGCGGAGCATCTGAGTCTCGCGCCGAGTCTGAAAGACGCGATTCGACGCGTCCTCCCTCAGAAACCTTAACCGGAAGGCACGCTTCCGAAGTCGCGGACCAATGGTCGACGAGACGCAGATCCGGAGAATCCTGGGCGAGATCAAGACGATCGCGGTGGTCGGCTGCTCGAAGGACCCTGCGAAGGACGCGCATCGCGTCCCGAAGTACATGCAAATGAACGGCTACCGAATCATCCCGGTGAACCCGACGGCGACGGAGATCCTCGGGGAGAAAGCATACCCGTCCCTCGACGCCGTACCAATTCCGTTTGATGCCGTCGACATCTTTCGTCCTTCGCCTGACGTACCGCCGATCGTGGACCAAGCGATTAAGAGCCCGGCGAAGGTCATCTGGATGCAACTCGGAATTCGCAACGATGCGGCTGCGAAGAAGGCTCAGGCCGCCGGCAAGATTGTGATTCAAGACCGGTGCATGATGCGCGACCATGCACGACTATTCGGCAAAACGATCCTCGAATGACGACGCCGCGAAGACCAGGGCGACACTTGGGCCTCCCGCCCGTCGCGCCGCGGCGATAAGGGCCTCGATTTCTCCCAGGACACTCACGGCGGCTGGAGGAGCGCTGAACTTGGCGGTCGTGACGGCTTCGTACCAAGGCCGGAGGCGGGGCTCGGGGACGATTCCGACGCGGTAGGGCTGCGAGACCCCACGTTGGAGCTTGACCGTCGGGCTGATTCCGGCGAACGCTTGGACCGGGAGGTCGATCCAGGTCGATCCTTCCGAGGGGAACAGTTCGGGACCGACTCCTTGCGGGAGGGCCTCCTCCGCGGCGCGGATCGATCGGCTCCCTTCTGCATCTTGCCAAACGCGACCGAGACGCGCGCCCGCCGAGACCACGGTATGATCGAGCCAACCGAGGTCGTGGATCCGCTGAATCGAAGCGCGGCGTGTCCACAGGACTTTCGCGAGCAGGTAGTATCCTTCGCGGAGGCTTCTGGCCTCGGGCGACTTCGTGCCGCCGGCGTGTTGCGCCTTCTCGAGGGCGGACGCCACGACCGGCTGCGACGACAGCAACGACTGGAAGTCGACAACCCGGAGGAGAGCTCGCCATCCCACGAGGACCGCACGGGTCTCGTCAAGAAAAGGGTGTCGGCGGACAGTCGAGCCGCCGTCTAGTGCAGGACGACGGACTTGACGCCATCCACTTGCTTGATCTGCGGGAGCAGGCGCTCGGGTACCGGCGCCTCCGTCACGATGAATCCATGCGGATCATCGACGATCTCCGGGTCGTCCATGATCACCTGCCGGATCGAGATCCCTGCTTGCGCGATGATCGCCGCGACCCCCGCCAGGATTCCCGGTTTCGACGCGTTGGTCGGGACGATCTCGATGGCACCCCAGTTCATGAGCGGCGCGATTTCACGCAGGTGGCAGACCGGCCGCAGGGCGTCGAAGAAAGCCCGCAGCTCGGCGTTCTTGTCGATCGTCTCGACGGTCGCGGTCACGACTCGGCGGTCGACGCCGGCGGCGCGGGCCATCGCGGTGTCCGAGAGCTTGATATCGCCCGCGTACACGTTCCCCTCGTGAACGCGAAGCCCGTACATGACCATGAGCTGGGCGACCTTCTCTTGCGCCGGGAACCCCTTGAAATAGTGACGGAAGCGTGCCCACATGCTCTCGGTCCAATGTACGGAAGGGTGCGCTAAGGGTTAATGTTTCCGTCTTGGAAAGTAAGTAAATATACATTAGAGAACAGAATCGTTATATATTGTTCAAAGAATTCACTTCGCGGGATCGGTGGCTCCGATGCAGGCGATTCGAACGAAACCGACGAATGCGAGCGACGTGAAAATCCTCTTGGACGTGGACGACCTGCCGCGGGCGTGGTACAACATTCTCCCGGACCTCCCCGCGCCCTTCCCGCCGTACCTCCACCCCGGCACGAAGGAACCGGTGCCGCCGGAGGCGTTCGAGCCGTTGTTCCCAAAGGAACTGATCCGCCAGGAGATGAGTCCGAATCGGGCGGAGCCGATCCCGGAGGAGCTGCGGGAGGCGTATCTTCGGCTCGGCCGACCCACCCCGCTATACCGGGCGAAGCGCCTGGAGGCGTTTCTCAAGACGCCCGCCCGGATTTACTACAAGCGGGAGGACCTGTCGCCCGTCGGCTCGCACAAACCGAACACGGCGTTCGCCCAAGCGTACTTCGCGGCCCAAGAGGGGGTCGAGGCCCTCGCGACCGAGACCGGCGCGGGTCAATGGGGATCCGCCCTCGCCCTCGCGACGAATTACTTCGGCCTGAAGGCGAAGGTGTTCATGGTCCGCGTGTCGTACGACCAGAAGCCGTACCGGAAGTACGTCATGAACCTGTACGGCGCCGACGTCATCCCGAGCCCGAGCGACCAGACGAATGTCGGGAAGAAGTTCCTGGCGCAAGACCCGGACCATCCCGGGTCCCTGGGCATCGCGATCTCCGAGGCGATCGAGTCCGCGGTCACGGGAAAGAACACCAAGTACTCCCTCGGAAGCGTCCTCAACCATGTCCTCATGCATCAGACGATCATCGGGCTCGAGGCGCAAAAGCAGTTCGAACTCGCCGACATCACGCCCGATTTCATGGTGGGCAGCGTCGGCGGCGGTTCGAATTTCGGGGGTTTCACGTACCCGATGATCGGCGAGCGGATCCACGGCAACGTCGACACGAAGTTCGTCGCCGTCGAGCCGGAGTCCGTCCCTTCGATGACGCAAGGCCGCTACGAGTACGATTTCGGCGATACCGGCGAAATGACGCCGCTCGTGAAGATGCACACGCTGGGCCATACGTTCGTCCCACCGCGAATCCATGCGGGAGGATTGCGGTACCACGGGACCGCGGCGACGCTGAGCGTCCTGCTGGACTCGGGCCTCGTCGAGCCTCGCGCGGTGGATCAGGTCAGCACCTTCCAGGCGGGCGAGATCTTCGCCAAGACGGAGGGACTTATTCCCGCGCCGGAGACGTGCCACGCCATACGCGGGGTGATCGACCTCGCGCTCGAAGCGAAGGCGCGGAACGAAGCGACCACCATTGCGTTCAACTACAGCGGCCACGGCCTGCTGGACCTCGAAGGCTACCGGCAGTTCATGGAGGGCACCCTGAAGAACAACGGAAAGTGAGAGGGCCTCGGGCAGGCCGCCCGGCGCTATCTTTCCTCTTTTTCGGCATGCTAGACCTCTAAGGATGGCGCCGGGCTCAGAACGACGCAGGTCAAAGTCATCAAGCATCAGCGCCTTCCACCGCCGTGGACGTCGGAGTGGACGTCGGCGGAACCTTCACGGATTTCCTCGGATTTCACGGCCGCCAGGTCGTGTCCCTGAAGGTGCCGAGCACCCAGGATCCGTCGAAGGCGGTCGTCGAAGGGATGCGGGCCCTTGGTGCAGCGAGGATGGCGCACGGAACCACCGTGGCCACGAACGCGATCTTGGAGCGGAAGGGTGCCCGCACCGCGTTCGTCACGACGGAGGGCTTTGAGCACCTGTTGCTCGTCGGTCGCCAGAATCGGCCGTCTCTCTACGATCTCCGGGTCACTCGTCCGGCGCCGCCCATCCCGAGAGAACGGTGCTTCGGGCTCCGTGAGCGGGTGGAAGCGCGAGGCCGGGTCCTCCGGTCCCCGACGAAGCGCGACCTGGAGACGGTCGCCCGAAAAGTCCGTTCGAGCGGGGCGGAGTCCGTTGCGATCTCGCTTCTCTTCTCCTTCCTCCATCCCGCGCACGAGCAGCGACTCGCGAAGGCGCTGTCCGGTCTTTCGGTCTCGACAAGCCACGAAGTCCTCGCCGAGTTCCGCGAGTTCGAGCGATCGTCCACGACGGCCCTCGACGCCTACGTTAAACCGCTCGTCGTTCGATATCTGCAGGGTCTCGAGCGGTCCGTTCACGGCGACTTCTACGTGATGAAATCCTCCGGAGGCGTCGTCTCGCATCGGGCCATCTTGCACCGACCCGTCGACATGGTCCTGAGCGGACCCGCCGGGGGAGTCGCCGCCGCCGTCGCCCTCGCACGGACGACCGGCCACCGAAATCTGCTGACGTTCGACGTGGGTGGTACGAGCGCGGACTTCTCGACGATCGTGCGCGGTTCGGCTTCTTGGACGACCGAGGCCGTGATCGACACGTTCCCGCTCGCCCTCCCGGTCGTCGACATCGAGTCGGTCGGGGCTGGCGGTGGCAGCATCGCCTGGGTGGATGCGGGCCGAGCGCTCCGTGTCGGCCCGCACAGCGCCGGAGCCGAGCCCGGCCCCATCGCATACGGGAAGGGCGGCGAATCGCCGACGGTCTCTGACGCGGACTTGTCGGGAGGCGTCCTGGGGCCGAGCTTACTCGGAGGTCGCCTGCCTCTGCGTGCGGACCTCGCCGCGAAGGGAATCGCCCGCCTCGGCGGCGAGTTGCACCTTTCCCCGGAGGAAACGGTCCTCGGAGTGCAGCGGGTCGTGCGCGCGACCATGGCGAAGGCGATGCGAATCGTCTTGGCTCGGCGTGGACTCGACCCGCGGGACTTTGCGCTCTTGGCCTTCGGCGGGGCCGGTCCGATGCATGCATGGGCGCTCGCAAGAGAGCTCCGAATTCCGCGCGTCTTGGTCCCCGTCCTTCCGGGGGCCTTCTCCGCGTACGGCATCCTGATCTCGCCGGTACAGCTGGAATATAGCCGGACAATCGTTCGGCCTTTGGATCGGGCGCCGGCCGCGATTGCAGAAGCGGTTCGAGCCTTCCGATCGCGTGCCCTCAAGGCGCTGCGCGAGGAACACCACGATGCCGGGGACGCCGTGTTCCACGCGAGCGTCGACCTCCGATATCGGGGACAAAGCTACGAGATCAACATCCCGCTTCGCGCCGATCTCGCCCGCGCTTTTCGGAGGGAGCACCGCCGGCGGTACGGATACTCGGCCCGGAAGGAACCCATCGAGCTCGTCACCGTTCGGTTGACCGTCCCGCTGCCTCGGCCCGTCACGTTTCCCCGGTCGCATGAGGGCCCGGTTCCGAGAATGAGCCGTCGCCGGGTGCTCTTCGATGAGGGATGGTCGGACGTGCCCGTCTTCGATCGAGGGTCCCTGCCGGCGGGGTTCGACGAGGAGGGCCCTGCGATCGTGGCGGAAGACCATGCCACGACCGTCGTGCCCCCGGGGGCGAATTTCCGGATTCAGAAGCGGGGCCTGATTGAGATCGAGGTGGCTCCGTGAATCCGGCCGATCTGGAGGTTCTGCAGACGGCCCTGTCGTTCATCCCCGAGGAGATGGGCGTCGCCCTGCGCCGAACGGCCTACTCGCCGAACATCAAGGAACGAATGGATGCGAGCTGCGCGTTGTTCGACGCGGAGGGCCGTATCGTCTCGCAGGCGGAGCACATCCCGGTCCACCTCGGTTCGATGCCGGTCGCGGTCGAGGCGGCCATGCGGGACTTCCCCGGGACCCTCCGCGAAGGCGATCAGATCATCCTGAACGATCCGTATCGCGGCGGCACGCACCTGCCGGACGTGACGCTCATCCGTCCCGTGTTCTTCCGGCAAGCGGTCATCGGGTTCGCGGTGAATCGAGCGCACCATGCGGATATCGGAGGAAAAGTGGTCGGCTCCATGCCGGCCACCGCGATGCGTCTCGAGGACGAAGGCCTCGTCCTGGAGCCGCAAAAGATGATGGATCGGGGACGCGAGCGACGGACCGTGCTGGAGAAATTCCGGCGGGAGACATCGAATCCGTTGGAGAGACTCGGAGACCTCCGAGCGCAGGTCGCCGCCAACGAACTTGGGGCGCGGCGTCTCGTCGAACTCGTCCAGCGAATCGGCGTCACACGGCTTCGGCAATCAGTCGATGAGCTCCTCGACTATGGAGAGCGGCGGGTTCGGGCGGCCATCGGCGAACTGCCTCGGGGAACTTGGGCCGCGGAGGAGTTCCTCGAAGCGGCCTCGCCGTGGGAACCGGAGCGAATCCGGATTCATGCGGAAGTCACGATCGGCGGTTCTGGCATCGCGGTGGATTTCGCGGGCACGGATCGCCAGGTCGCCGGCAATCTGAATGCGCCATTCGCCGTGACTCTCAGCGCCGCTTCGTACGTCATGCGATGCCTGACGGACCCTGACGCGCCGCGAAATGCCGGTTCTCTCCGGGCGCTCCGCGTCCTCGCGAGAGAAGGGAGTCTGGTCTGGCCGCGCTCTCCGGCCGCCGTGGCGGCGGGGAACGTCGAGACCTCCCAGCGAATCGTTGACGTCCTGTTCCTCGCGCTCTCGGAGCCGCTGGCCGACATAGTCCCCGCGCAAAGCCAAGGCACGATGAACAACTTGACCATCGGCGGATCGGATCCTCGGCCGTTTTCGTACTATGAGACGATCGCGGGGGGCGAGGGTGCGCTCCCGTACCGGCCGGGGATGTCGGGCGTCCACACGCACATGACGAACACCCGCAACACGCCCGTCGAAGCCCTCGAGTTCGCGTACCCGCTCCGAATCGAGGAATACCGACTCATCCCCGGAACCGGAGGCCGCGGCCGAAACTCGGGAGGAGACGGGATTCGCCGCTCCGTCCGATTCTTGGCCCGCAAGGGGACCGCATCGATCCTCTCGGAACGTCGGGTCCTTCGGCCGAAGGGCCTCGAGGGCGGAGACGACGGTCGCCCGGGGAAGAACCTCCTCGTGCGGAACGGACGCCGGCGCGCGCTGCCCGCCAAAGCAACGCTCGAACTCCGCCGCGATGACCTCCTCGTGATCGAGACCCCTGGGGGCGGAGGGTGGGGGCCACGGGAGCGACGCGGCCGTTGAGAGTAGTCTACGTGCACCGGAGACCTTGACCCGGACGCTGGGAACTCTCCCGCCGTTGACACCCCTCGGTCTGGTCGCGGGCTTTCTGATCGTCACGATGCTCGGTCTCCTTGCCGGAGCGGTAACGGGTCTGTCGCCCGGGCTTCACGTGAACAACGTGGCGGCCCTGGTCCTTGCGACGCAGGCCGCCTTCGCGGGCTTCCTTGCGGTCTTGGTCCCTGACATTTCCTCGGATCCGGAGACGATGGGCCTCTTGCTCTCCTGTTTCCTCCTCGCCACAGCCGGGAGCCACGCGGTGTTCGATTTCATTCCCGCGGTCTTCTTGGGCGCTCCGACGGAAGACACCGCCCTCGCCACGCTCCCCGGCCATCGGCTCCTCCTGGTCGGGCAAGGCGCAAAAGCGGTGGCCCTCGCCGCCCGAGGCGCATTGCTGGGGACCGCGTTCGCGGTCGTCGCACTCGTTCCGCTCCGCCTCCTCCTGGCCGATCCGATCGGCCTGGCGGACCGCTTTCGCCCGTGGACGCCCGCGTTCCTCGTGTGCGTCCTAGGAGCGGTCCTCGCGTCCGAGTGGCGAGGCCAGAGCCGCATGCGTCGGCTCGGTCGCGCGGTTTGGGTCCAAGCACTCGCCGCCGGTCTCGGCCTCGCGGTCCTTCGAGGGCCACCTCTCGTCGATCCGGATGCGGTCCTGTTTCCGCTCTTCTCGGGACTCTTCGGAATCCCGAGCCTGCTCGTGGGACTGCGGTCTCGGCCCGGCTTGATCCCGCATCAGCGACTGGAGCCGCTCCGAGCACTTTCGCGAGAGGACGCGCGGAGCGCGCTGCGCGGGACGATCGCCGGCGCGAGCGTGTCTTGGCTTCCCGGGCTCAGCGGCGGGGCGGCCGCGACCCTGGCCTCGGTCGGCACGCGGAAGAGGGTGGGGCCGAGTCAGTTCATGGTGGTCCTGGGCGCGGTCTCCACATCCACCGCGCTCCTCAGCGTCGCGGTCCTGTTCATCATTCACCGGGCCCGGAGCGGTGCCGCGGCGGCAGTCCGCGCCTTGGCCGGAGACCTCTCCCCGTGGCCCGTTGCGTGGTCAGCGCCTGTGTCGCTTCTCCTCCTGGTCACGTCGGCCGTCCTCGCGACCGCGATCGCCGCGCCCTTAGCCGCCCGCCTCGGCCGAGGTGTAGCGCAACGCTGGTCGACCTCGAACCCCCGACGGATCGCGGCGTGGTCGCTTCTCGCGGTGCTCCTCCTCTTGGCTGCAGCCACCGGTCCCATCGGTATCGGGTTGGCGGGCCTCTCCGCGATCGTCGGTCTCGTCCCAGTCGCGTTGCGCGTCCGCCGGGTGCATCTGATGGCCTCGCTCCTCGTCCCGGTCCTCCTGACGTACCTGGGCGCGGGTGGCTGAGGAAAGGGTAATGACCTCTCGGCCGCATCGTGCGTCGCAGCGCACCGTGCCCGAGGCAGACATTGCACACGGGATCCGCGAACGTGCTCGACCGGCTTTCGTATGTCCTCGCGAGCCGGCAGCGGGAGAAGGTCCTCGCGGCCGTCATCCCGGGCCCTCAGACTCCGGTTCAAATCGCCAAGCGGACGGGCCTTCGTCTCCCGCACGTGAGCCGGACGCTCGGCCAGCTCGTGCGCGCCGATCTGGCGCAATGCGTCGGCGGAGAGCGCCGCGGAAAGCTGTACGCGGCCTCGGGGCTCGGGGTCGCGGTGTTCGGGGAGCTCTCCGACGCACGGGGAGACCGGCTGATCGCGCCCATGATTCGAGGAAGCCACTTCCGGAACTACCACCATTGGATTGCCGTCCACCACGGTCGGGCCGCTGCGGACAAGACCCTGATCGAGTCCGGCGTGGATCCCCGTCTCATCCACGCGGACGGATGGTATCCGTTGCGGTCCGCGCTGGAAGTCCTCGACCAGGTCGAGACGCGGTTCGGCGACGGAACTTACGAAACGGTCCGTCGAATGATGCGGGACGAGGCGATCAACTTCTCTTCCCTCCGCCGGTTCCTGAAGCGGGTCATCCCGTTCCCAATCCTCCTCGAGCTTTCGCCGAACTCCTACGCGCGCGAGTTCAATCACGGTCGTCTCGAGGTCGATGTCGAAGGCCACCGCGCGATCTTTCGAAACTACGACTGGATGAGCACTCCCGCGCGATGCGCCGCGTGGCTCGGGACGTACGAAGGCTCGCTTGCCATGCTCGGGATTGCGGGAACCGTCACGAAAGTCGCGTGCATCCTTCGGGGCGACCCGTATTGCGGATATCGAATTGACTGGTGAGCGGCGTCCGCGATGCGAGGGCTGGAAGGAGAGAACATCAGGTGGTAGCTGACTGGTAATTAGGCATTATCTCCCGCGGCGCGCTTCCGCCTTGAAGGCAGGAATCCAGGGGAGCGACATCCTCGTTTGGAGGGATGCCTGCCGGAGCCCGTCCTCGCGGGGAGTCGTGGACGGGTCCCTTTCTTAGGCGTCCTCGAGGTTCTCGCGGGTCCCGTACGGCGTCGAGTACTTGTGCGTCTCGCGGATGCGTTCGATGCCGTCGATTTCTTTGATGTACTCGGCGACGACCGCGGGGACGAGGGATTCCCAATCACCGCCCTTGAGCATCCGGTGTCGGACGACGGTGCCGGAGAGGCGCTCGCGGTCCACGAGGGGAGGCGACGAGACCTTCAGGCCGTGTTCCCGGAACAAGCGCACGACGAGATCCGAGTTCGTGTACACGATGTCGAAGCGGGGTACGAGGGAGGTCACGTGACTGACCCACACGCTGTGGACGTGCGTGTCCGGGATCGGGACGATGTGGTAGTCGTGGATGCCTTCCGCATCGAGGGCCCGTTTGATCATCTCGTATCGCTCGCCTGCGGTGAAGGGATTCTCCCCCGTGTGACTGTACTGCGCCGAGCCGATGCCGACGATGATCTCGTCGTTCGACTCCAGGATCCGTTTCACCGTCGCGAGGTGGCCTCGATGGAACGGCTGGAACCGACCGATGAAGAATGCGCGCCCGGTCACTCGTCGTCCTCCGAGAGGAAGTGGTCGATGTACGGGCATTCGAGCGTCAAGAACTTGCGGCAGTGGACGCATCGGCCGTCATCCTCGGACGGCGAGAGAGCGGGGCTGAACTCGTAGCATGGCATCGGTTCGGAGAACTCGGAGGGATCCATCGGATCGTCCACCGGTCTCTCCGGAACTTCAGTGGGGCACCGCGGCCGGGCCCGGCTTGTCCGGCGTGATCTTCGGGACCAGCGCCACGAGTTTGCTGATGAGCCCGGACTTCTTCGGACCCACGAGCGCCTCCTCGAGGACCTCGCTCAGCGTGTCCACCGGGATGATCTCGATTTTCCCCTGGTAGCGATCCTCCAGGAGGACATCCTTCATGTTCGCGCGGGGAATCACGACTTTCTGAAGGCCGAGCTCCGCCGCGGCCTCGATCTTCGCGGTCACGCCGCCGACGGGGAGGACCTGTCCGCGGACGCTCAGGGAACCGGTCATCGCAACGGTCTGGTTGACCGGTACCTCTTCCAAGGCGCTGATGACGGCCGTCGCCACCGAGATGGATGCGCTGTCGCCTTCGGTGCCTTCCCGGGAGCCGACGAACTGGACATGGATGTCGTGGTTCGAGATGTCTTCGCCCGTGTACTTCTTGATCAGCGCGGCGACATTCTCGACGGCCTCCTTCGCGATTTCTCCGAGGCGGCCCGTCGCGATAATGCGGCCTCCCTGTTTCGCCTGAGCGGGAGTGACTTCCGCGGCGATCGGCAGCACGATGCCACTAAACTCCGCGATCGAGTTGTCGCCCACCAGGACCGCGAGGCCATTGACCATGCCAACGATAGCGCCTTCCGTAATGAACGTCTGATACTCCTTGCCCCGCTCGATCATCCGGTCCGCGACTTGCTGTTCGAGAGACCGCGCGATCCGCTTCGCGTTCACGACGTGCTTCGCCGTGACGAGAGGCGTCGCCTCTTCCTGCGCGATGTCGCCTGCCACTCGGATGAGACCACCGAGCTCGCGCAGTCGCAGCGTCAGTTGACCGCGGCGGCCGGCCCTCCGCTGCGCCTCCCGCAGGATCTCGAGGACCGCGGAGCGATCGAAGTGCGGAATCTTCCGGTCTTTTGCGACCTCTTGGGCGACGAACCGAACGAGCTTGAGCCGATTCTCTTCCGAATCGGGCATCGTGCTCTTCATGTAAATCTCGTAACCGTACCCGCGGATCCGCGAGCGCAGCGCCGGATGCATCCCTTGCACCGCGTCGAGGTTCCCCGCGGCGACGAGGATGAAGTCGCATGGTACGGCTTCGGTCTTGACCATGGCCCCGGAGGACCGCTCGCTCTGGCCGACGATCGAGAATTTCTTCTCCTGCATCGCCGTCAAGAGGCTCTGCTGGCTCTCCATCCGGAGCACGTTGATCTCGTCGACGAACAGGACGCCCTTGTGGGCCTTGTGAATCGCGCCAGACTCGACGCGCTCATGCGCGGGCGTCTCGAGCCCGCCGCTCTGGAACGGATCGTGCTTCACGTCCCCGAGGAGGGCACCCGCGTGGCTGCCCGTCGCATCGACGAACGGGGGCATCTCGTCGGGCGTGTGGCTCACGAGGAGCTTGGGGACCATCAGGTTCTCTTGCCGGTGTCCCGTGTACCGCGTCGCAATGTAGATGATCGCCGCCACGAGAATGCCGAACAGGATGATGTTCGGTGCGTCGGGACGGAACTCCGGGGTCGGGGATCCCCACTGGTACGAGAGGATCACGCTCAGCCCAATGATGAAGAAGACGATCGTCATGACCATGGAGGCCTTCTGCTCCCGGCGTTGCATCGCCTCCGCCTTCTGCGCGTTGACGATCTCGCGGCCCTTCCCGGCGGGCACGACGCGAATCTTCGGCTCGTTCGGGTCCTCCGGATTGTGGTAGACGATGATGTCCTGGAGGTCGTCCCGGGGGAGCATTTCCGTCATCGACCGGGCGAGCATCGACTTCCCAGTACCCGGGTCGCCGATCAACATCACATGCCGCTTCTGCTCGGAGGCTTTACGGATCACTTCGACGGCTCGCTCTTGACCGATCACCTGATCAACGAGCCGCTCAGGGATTTTCACTTCCGCTGTGGACCGGAAATCGACCTTGTTAATCCACGAGTCCACAGGGGGGAGTTCTTCAGGCTCTCCCACCGTCTCCACCATCTTCTGACCGGGCCCTCGCTTGGGTCGCGTTCGAATACACGAGCCTTCTACTTAAACACTTCTCGGACGTTACCGAGGTCGAGTTGGCGAAATTCGCACACTGTTCGATGCGAATTCTCGCGGTTCGAGCGTTCGCGGAGTGGCAAAAACGCTCACCTTGTCCTATCCCACGCGAGGCGCGTTTCTCCATATACTCCTGAAGCAAAGGCGATTGTGGCGACAGCGATCGCACTCCGAGCTTTTCAAGAACAGGGACGCTACGCCGCGCGCTTCGCGATCATCTGAGCGAGCTTCGCGAACGCGATCTCGACGTTCTCGCCCGTCTTCGCCGAGGTGAACAAGAACGGTGCATCGTGCGACTCCGCTGCGCTCTGCACCTCCGCCTTCGTGACGGTCATTTGGCTCTTCAGGTCCGCTTTGTTCGCAAGGAATTCGATTGGGACGTTCCCCGTGACCTTGATCACCGCCGCGACCCAGTCCTCCAAGTCGTCCAGCGTCTCCTTTCGTGTGACATCGCAGACGGCCAGGACGCCTTGGGCCCCGTGGAAGTACGCCTCTTTCAGCAACTCTCGGAAACCCTTCTCGCCCATAATGTCCCAGATTGTCATGTCGACATCCATGCCTCCGTTCGGGCTGTCGACCTTGATCTCTTTCTTCGAGACCTTCGCCCCGAGGGTGGAGATGTATCGGTCGTCGAATTGGTCCTGAATGAACCTGCGGATCAGACAGGTCTTGCCGACCGCGCCCTCCCCGACGAGGCAGACCTTGACTTTCATCTTTTGGCGGTCCATCGGAATCCCTGGATGCGGTTCGTCGCTCGCACACGTCTCAGGTTATAAAGGCGTTGCCCATCGGTTATCTATCGAGATAATGGCGGTCCCTACGGGGCCAAAGTCGAGATTGGGTCACTCGTTGCCGCGGTGCCCGATGGCATCGGCGAGGGCACGGAACGCCTCGTTCACGCCGGCACCGGTTTTCGCGGACGCGAGGAATTGCGGCGCGCTGTGGATCGACCCCATCCGGGCGAGCTCTTCCTGGCTGACGACGAGCCGTTCGGTCAGGTCCATCTTGTTCCCGAGGAACACCATCGGGACGTTGCCGACCTGCTTGCGAATCATCTGGACCCAATTGTTCAGGTCGTAGAACGTGTCCTTCCGCGTCAGGTCGCAGACCGCGATGACGCCCTGAGATCCTTCGAAATACGCATCGCGGAGCAGGGCCCGGAATCCTTTCTCGCCCATGATGTCCCACACCATCATGTCCAGCGTCGCTGGGGCGCCCTTCCAGACCACATCGACCGATTTCTTCGTGACCTTGGTGCCGACGGTCGCGATGTAGCGGTCGTCGAACTGGTCCTGGACGAACCGCTTGATCAACGAGGTCTTCCCGACGGCGACATCCCCGACGAGGCAGACCTTGGCCTTGAGATGCTTCTGGCCGGCCATCGTCGACGTCGCCATCATCCGCCACCCATCGACCGCGGTCTTATGTACCGTGAGGACGCGAGTATCGCCCCTGATAATTCTTATTCTTCAGGGAGCACTTTCCGCGCGTACCTCTCCTTGGCGACGCGCTCTGCGAGGGACTGGAACGCATTCTCCACGTTGACGCCGGCCTTCGCCGAGGTGAAGTGGAACGGACTGTCGTAGGCCCGCGCGGCCTGGACCATGTCGTCCTCGCTGATTTGGAGCTGGTCCTTCAGGTCGACCTTGTTTCCGAGGAACTCGATCGGGATCTTTCCGGTCACGCTGTAGACGCCCTCGATCCAGTCGTCGAGGTCTTCGAGGGTCTTCCTCCGGGTGACGTCGCACACGGCGAGGATGCCGCGCGCTCCATAGAAGTACGCTTCCTTGAGCAGCTCGCGGAAGCCTTTCTGGCCCATGATGTCCCAGATCGTCATGTCGATCTTGAGCTCCCCCGACCCGTCCGGTGACGAGGAAGTGAGCTCCTTCTTGGAGACCTTCGTCCCAAGCGTCTGGATGTACTTGTCGTCGAAGTTCTCGAGCACGAATCGGCGGATGAGGGAGGTCTTGCCAACCGCGGCCTCGCCGACGAGGCAAACTTTCACTTTCATCCGCTTGACTTCCATGAAGAACCGCCCAGCGACGTGGCATAGCCTGCGAAGCCCGCTTAAAAGTTATGGGAGTGTTATCACCGCCGATACATGCGGCCGTGCAGTCGGAAGCGGGAACTCGGTTTCATGCAGGCGGCCGGAAAGGAGAAGGGTTTTGTATTTTCTCCGTGATGTCGGGGACGAAGGCACGGCGAATGTGCGACGAATACTACGACGCGCGGATGAAAGCGTTCTGGCGGGCGCTCGCGGAAGCGGACGAACACGAACTCGACGAGAAAGTAGACGAGCCGATCGTTCAGCCGCTCGTCCTCGAGATCGCCGAGCCGCAGAAAGCGAAGCCGAAGACGCTCGTCCGTTGAACCGGTCGAGCGAGACGCCGGCGCACGAGTTTCTCTGGAGGCGAAGCCCTCCCGCTCCAAAGAATTATATACGGCCCCTCCATAGGGACGGCGCAGCGCGTCGACCAGACGCTCCCGGGCAATCCCTGCGTGGATCCCGGAAATGCGGGCCCGATTCTTCTGGCCTTGCAGGCAGCGTCACGGTGTCGCGACCGAACGCCCGCGGCTCATCGTACGCGAAGAGAGACCACTCTCTGCAGAGGAGTGGCGAATGCCGAAGGAACACCGACCGAGACACGGATCGATGGGCTTTTCGCCCCGCAAGCGGAGCGAGAGCCCGATTCCGCACTTCTCGAGCTGGCCGGACGTGGACGGCGGCACTCCAAGGCTCCAAGGCTTCGCGGGCTACAAGGCCGGCATGACTCACGCGATTGTGGTCGACTACCGACCCACGTCGACGACGTCGGGCCAAGAAGTCCAGGTCCCCGTCACAGTCGTCGAGGTCCCTCCGATGCGGGTCGCCGCGGTTCGGTTGTATCGTCGCGTGCCGGAGGGGCTGAAGACGGCCGCGGAGGTGTGGGCGCCGCAGCTGGAGAAAGAGCTGCGACGCGTCTTCCCGATTCCGAAAGACTACGACGCCGAGGAGGCGTGGACGAAGGTCGACCCGGCCCACGTCGACGAGGTGCGTGTGATCACGTACACGCAGCCGTCGCTCGTGACCGGCGTCCCGAAGAAGAAGCCGGATCTCATGGAAAATCGCGTTGGCGGCGGATCGATCGAAGACCGGATCAAGTACGCGCGCGGTCTCCTAGGGAAAGAGATCCCTGTCACCGAATTCTGTCGCGAAGGCTCGATGGTGGATGTCGCGGCGATCACGAAAGGGAAAGGATGGCAAGGCCACCACACTCGCTGGGGCACGCGGCTCCTGAGCCACAAGAACTCGAAGCACCGACGAAACATCGGGACGCTCGGGAACTTCCAGCCCGGGTACGTCCGCCCGACCGTGCCGCAGGGCGGCCAGTTCGGCTATCATCAACGCACCGAGTACAATAAACGCATCCTGAAGATCGGCGACAAAGCGGACGAGGTCACGCCGGACGGTGGCTTCCTCCACTACGGGAATCTCCGGAATCCGTACGTGCTCCTGCACGGGTCGATTCCAGGACCGACGAAACGCCTCATCCGGTTCCGCGACGCGGCTCGCGGTGGGTACGTGAAGCTCGAGAAGTCTCCGGACCTCACATATATCTCCCGCGAATCGAAGCAGGGAGTGTGATGTCAGTGCCGGATCCTGAGGACAAGAAGACTGCGGGATCCGCCGAGGCGGAACCCGCTCCGAAGCGCCGTCGACGGGCTCCGAAGCCCGCGAAGGCCACGAAGCCTCAGAAGGCCGCCCCGGAGAAGGAGAAGAAACGAGAAACGCCCCGTGTGAAAGCCGGTCAGGTCCACGTGTATTCTCTCAATGGCGACGTCGCCAAGACGATCGACCTCCCGCCCGTGTTCCGTTCCGACATACGGCTCGACCTGATTCGACGTGCGGTGACGGCATTTCAGGCCAATCGACGACAGGCGTACGGCCCGGGCATCGGGGCCGGGATGCGCCATTCCGTCCGATGGTCGGGCAAGGGACATGGCGTATCGCGGGTTCCGCGCCTCCGGGGCACGATGACCGGAGCGCAGGCACCGGGAACCGTCGGCGGTCGCCGTGCTCATCCGCCGAGGCCCGACAGGGTGTGGGCCAAGAAGGTCAACGAACATGAGCGGCGGCTCGCCCGCAACGCGGCGCTCGCGGCCCTGAAGGATCCCCGGATGGTCGCTTCGCGGGGACACCGGTTCCCGGAGGACATCACGCTCCCTGTCGTGATCGAGGACGGCATCGAGACGCTCACCCCGGACAGCGGCGCGACTCGCGAGGGGCTGAAAATCCTTGATCAGCTTGGGCTCATGCCCGACGTGGAACGCGCGAAAGACGGACGACACATCCGTGCCGGGCGCGGGAAAATGCGCGGCCGGCGGTATCGACAGCCGCGGAGCGTCCTCGTCGTCGTGAAGGAGGCCCGCACCGTCCGTCGGCTCCTGGGAAATCTCCCAGGCGTCGAGGTCATCAGTCCGGCGGCGTTGAACGCAGAGGTCCTCGCACCCGGAGGCGATCCGGGCCGGCTCACCGTCTTCAGCGAAGGGGCGCTCGAGGTGCTCAGGAGCTGGCCGCCATGAAGCCCCACGAGATTCTCCTCCATCCGTACGTCACAGAGAAGACCCTCAATATGCTTCAGGGCACGCCCGCGCAGAACCTGAAAGACGGCAATCGCCTCGAATTCCTTGTCCGCCGAGAGGCCACGCGGACCCAGGTCAAGACGGCGTTCGAAGACCTGTTCCAGGTGAAAGTCGAGAAGGTCAACACATTCGTCCGCAAGGACGGGAAACACGCGATCATCAAACTGAAACCGGGCGTTTCTGCGGAAGAGATCGGCATGCGGATCGGGGTGTTCTGATGGGGAAGAATCTGCGTTCCCAGAGGCGCGGTCGCGGCACGTCGCCGACCTACCGGTCCCCGAGCCACCGCCATCCGGGCCCCGTCGCCCATCCGCATCTTCGCGGTGCGGGCGTTGTCACGGACATTTTCCAGGCGCCCGGGCATACGGCGCCGCTCGCGCGCGTTCGCTTCGACGGTGAAGAGGTCCTCATGATCGCCTGCGACGGGCTCTCGATCGGTCAGGCGGTCACGCACGGCATGCCGAACGTGGACCGAGGGAACACGTTGCCCCTCCGCGAGATTCCGGAAGGCACGCTCGTCTACAACATCGAAGCGATGCCCGGGGACGGAGGGAAGTTCGTTCGCGCCGCCGGGACGCAAGCCGTCGTCGTCAGCCAAGGCGAACGCACCGTCGTCCAGCTGCCCTCAGGGCAGTTCCATACATTTCATCCGGATTGCCGCGCGACGATCGGCGCGGTCGCGGGCGCGGGCCGCGGAGACAAGCCGTTCACGAAGGCGGGCAAGAAATACTTCTCGTACCGCTCGTTGAGCAAGGCCGTCTTCAACGTCCGCGGCGTTGCGATGAACCCCGTGGACCATCCGCACGGGGGCGGGTCCCACCAGCACGTCGGGAAACCGTCGACCGTCGGCTATGACGCTCCTCCGGGCCGGAAGGTCGGCCGGATGTCCCCGAAGCCGAAGCGGCTCAAAGCGAAGCGGCGGAGGTCCTGACGATGGCGAAGAAGCAGATGGGTGGGCTGGCGAAAGCCGCGAGACGGAAGCTGCGGAAGCGCGCGGGCTTAGTCGAGACGCGGCGCAAGAAGGAGTTCACATACCGCGGGTACACGCTCGACGAGATGAAGGCGATGACCCTCGAAGAGATCATCGAGCTCTTGCCGGCGCGGCCCCGGCGCTCGTTCATGCGCGGCATCGATGAGGAGCGCCTCACCTTCGTCGAGAAGGTCCGCGCGAACGGGACCGACGAGGCCGTGCGCACGCATTGCCGCGACGTCCCGATTCTCCCGGACTTCATCGGCAAGAAGGTCGCGATCCACAACGGGAAAGAATTCGTGACGGTCGAGATCAAGGCGGAGATGATCGGGCACTACGTCGGCGAGTTCGCGATGACGCGCAAGCCGGTCACGCACAGCGGACCGGGCGTCGGCGCCACGCGATCGTCGAAATTCATGCCGCTCAAGTGAGGGGTCGGATGACGAAGTTCGGGTACACGGTCGAATACAAGATCGAGACGATGGCCCGAGCATACGGCCGGGAGCTCCCGCTTGCATGGAAGAAATCCGTCGAGCTCGCCCGCCAGCTCCGCGGCAAGACGGTCGACCACGCCCGCGAATACCTCGAGAAGGTCATCGCACTGAAGCAGCCCGTGCCGATGAAGAAGTACAACCGGTGGGTCGCGCACAAGTCGGGTATCGGGCCGGCCCGCTATCCGGTGAAGGCAGCGAAGGCGTTCCTCAAGATCCTCGAGAGCGCGGTCGCGAACGCGGAGTTCACCGGGAAAGAGGATCCCGATGCGATGATCATCCGCGTGATCAACGCTCATAAGGGCGCGACGACGAAAGGCTTCCGTCCTCGGGCGTACGGCCGCAGCGGTCCGTGGAACCAGGACACCGTGAACCTCGAGATTGTCTTGGAAGAGGTGACGTGAGATGCCGGCGGAAGCGAAGGTCAACCGAAAGGACAAGCGGATCATCGTGGAGAACCTCCGTCGCGTCCTCCTGAAGGAATACCTGATGAATGAGACTCGGCGCGCCGGCTTCGGCGGGCTCGACATTCAACGGACGCCGATGGGGACGCGGGTCACACTCCTCGCGGAACGTCCGGGGCTCGTGATCGGCCGGAAAGGCGGCGCGATCAAGGCCCTCACGGAAGCGGTCGAGCAAAAGTTCCGGTTCGACAACCCGCAGATCGAGGTGCAAGAAGTCGCCAGCCCTGCGCTGAACGCGCAGATCATGGCCGAGAAGCTCGCTAACGCCCTCGAACGAGGGTGGCATTTCCGACGGGCAGGCCACTCGACCGTGCGGCGGATCATGGAGGCCGGCGCGAAGGGTTGCCTCGTCGTGATCGCGGGCAAGCTCACCGGGCAGCGGCATCGCACGGAGAAGTTCAAGGCGGGCCACATCAAGTACTGCGGCGAGCCTCGGAACCTCTGGATGGGCCTCGGGTTCGCGTCCGCGAAACTGAAGCCGGGCGTCATCGGCGTGACGGTCGAGATCATGGACCCGCGGGCGAAGCTGCCCGACGAGATCGAGATCAGGAAGCCGACCCCCGAATACCTCGCCGCCGCGGCGGCCGCTGCTGCGGCGGAACCGATTCCCGCGCCTGAGCCGATGGTCGAGATGGCGGCCGTTGGCGGACCCGAGGTGGAGGGAGAGTCGGTCGAAGAGCCCGAACCTCTCATCGTCCCCGAAGAGCCCGATCCGACAAAGAAGATCAAGAAGAGCAAGGTCGCGACCAAGCGGCTGAAGAAGGTCGCCAAGCAGGTGAGCGAGCTCGGCGTCGACGCCGACGTGGAAACGGGAGGAGGCGACGAGACGTAATGCCATTGCTCCGGACGAAGGAGATCCGCGCGATGGACGCGGAGACGATCGCGAAGAAGCTCACGGAGCTTCGGGACGAGCTGATGCACGAGCGAGGCGTGGCCGCGATGGGCGGCGCACCGCCGAACCCGGGGAAGATCCGGGCGCTCCGGAAGAACATCGCCCGCATCCTCACGATCATGCGCGAGGAAGAACTCGCGGGAGCGGCCGCGGTCCCGGGGAAAGCCGTTCCCGCGAAGGCCGCTCCGTCGGGGGAGAAGACGTAATGGCGAACCTCCGGAAGCACGAGTTGATCGGGCTGCGGGTGGAGGTCGTCGACGCGACCGACCCGAGCCAGGAGCATGTCCGCGGACGCGTCGTCGATGAGACCCGCAACATGCTCGTGGTCGACGTCCAAGGCGAAGAAAAGCGGATCCCGAAGCACGGCAGCCGCTTCCGTTTCGAAGTCCCCGGTGGGTTCGAAGTCGATGGAGATGAGATTCGCTTTCGACCCGAAGATCGCGTGAAGAAGGCCCGGTGAATCGAATGGCAGGGAAGAAAGCGCAAAAGAAACCGGCCACGACGGCCGCAGCGGCGAAACCGACCAGCTCTGCCGCGAGAGACGTCGGGATCGATGTCCCCGTGCCTGAGAAGTCGTGCACAGATCTGAAGTGCCCGTTCCACGGTCGACTGTCCGTTCGCGGTCAAACCCTTGAAGGCGTCGTCGTGTCGACCGCTATGCAGAACACGGTCGTCATCGAGCGCCAGTCCCTGCGGTTCATTCGGAAATACCAGCGCTACGAGAAGCGGACGCACCGCATGAACGTCCACGCGCCGCCATGCCTCGGGCTCCAGATCGGCCATCGCGTCCTCGCCATGGAATGCCGGCCGCTGGGGAAGACGGTGCATTTTGTCGCGATTCACAACCAGGGGGTCGCCGGATGAAGGGCCTTCCCGGACGGCAGACGCGTGGCTTGCCGAAGGGGGCGCGCCTCGATTGCATCGACAACACGGGCGCGAAGATCGTCGAGATCATCGAGGTCAAGGGGTATCGCGGGGTCCGCAATCGGCTGTCCAGCGCCGGGATCGCGGACCTCCTCGTCGTCACGGTCAAGAAAGGGACACCCGAGACGCGCAAGCAAGTGATGAACGCCGTCGTCGTTCGCCAGCGCCGACCGTTTCGACGGCCGGAAGGCATGATGGTCCAGTTCGAGGACAACGCGTGTGTGATTGTGACCCCGGAAGGCGAGGTCAAGGGCTCGGACATTAAAGGCCCCGTCGCTCGCGAGGCCGCGGAACGGTGGCCGCGAGTCGCCGCGACGGCGAGCATGATCGTGTGAGGATTCCGAATGACGAGCACGAAACCCCGGACCCAACGGAAGCGGGCGGCGAACGCGCCGCTCCACACGAAGCGCATCATGGCATCGTCCCACCTCGCGCCGGAGATCCGCGACAAGTCGAAGGTCCATCTCCCGCGCGCCCTTCCGGTCCGGAAGGGCGACACGGTCCGCATCATGCGAGGCGGCTTCCGCGGCAAGGAAGGAAAGGTCGTCTCCGTCGACCGCGTCCACAGCACGGTCGTCATCGAGGGGATTACGATCGAGAAAGTGGATGAGAAGAAAGTGGCCCGGCCGCTGCACGCGTCGAACCTCCTGATCGTCCGGATGGACGACACGGATCCGTGGCGGCGGCGCAAGTTCGAGGAGTGAGTCGATCGTGAAGAAGCACCTGAAGCGGTTGCCGGCTCCCCGGAGCTGGACGATTCCGCGAAAGACGGATTTCTGGGTCGTGAAGCCGTCGCCGGGACCGCACCCGATCGATGCGAGCGTCCCCATCGGCCTGATCCTGAGAGACATGCTGAAGGTGTGCGCGACCGCGCGGGAGGCGCGGCACATCCTTAACGACCGCGGCGTCCTCGTCGACGGCCGCGCCATCACGGATCCGAAGTTTCCGGTCGGCCTGATGGACGTCCTCTCCTTCGCGGTGACGAAGGCGCATTACCGGATGCTCGTCAACACGCGCGGCAAAATGGCCCTCGTGCCGATCGAGGAGGCGGACGCGAACTGGAAGCTGTGCCGCGTCGAGGACAAGACGACGGTCCGCCGCGGCAAGACGCAGCTGAATCTCCACGACGGGCGGAACGTCCTCCTCGAGAAGGACGCATACAAGACCGGAGCGACGCTGAAGGTCCACGTCCCGGACCAGAAGGTCGTCGAGCACTACGAGCTCGGCAAGGGGGCGCCGGTGCTCGTGACGGGCGGCCAACACGTCGGCGAGATCGCGCACGTGCTCGAGGTCCAGCGCACCCGGAACCCGCGAGCGAACATCGTCACATTCACCGAGGGCTTCTCGACGGACGCTGGCAAGGTCTTCGTCGTCGGCAAAGAAGCCCCGTCGATCAAGACGCCCGAGGTGTCGGCGCTGTAGGGGGGACCATGGCGGGCATGCGCGACATCCGGATCGAGAAGGTCGTGGTCAACGTCGGCGTCGGCGAGGCGGGAGAGAAACTCGTGAAGGCGCAGAAGGTCCTCGAGCTGGTCACGAAACAGAAGTCGGTGCAGACCCTCAGTCATCAGGCGATCCGGGATTGGGGCGTCCGTCGGAACATGCCGATCGGGACCCGCGTCACGTTGCGCGGCGGCCCCGCCGAGGCGTTCCTGACGGAAGCGCTCTCGATCCGGAACAATCGCCTTCCGGGCTACAGTTTCGACACGAGGGGGAACTTCTCGTTCGGGATTCAAGACTACACGGATTTCCAGGGGATGAAGTACGATCCGGAGATCGGCGTGTTCGGGATGGACGTCAGCGTGAGCCTGCAGCGGCCCGGGTGGCGCGTCGCCCGACGCTCGAACAAGTCCCGGCGGATCCCGCGGCGACATCGGGTCACCCGGGACGAGGGCATGCAGTTCATGAAGGATCGCTTCAAGGTCGAGGTGGTCGTGTGAGGCGGACGAAAGACTTCGGCCGTAAGCGAGGGTGCCTGCGTTGCGGCCGCAAGCGCGGCATCGTGCGTCGATACGGCCTCCACGTCTGCCGGCAATGCTTCCGCGAGATTGCCTACGAGCTCGGCTTCCGGAAGTACAGCTGAGGTGACACCATGTTGCAAGACGCTCTCAACGACGCCATGGTGACGATGCGGAACGCCGAGGCGGCCGGCAAGACGGACTGCGTGATCCGCCCCGCATCGAAGCTGATCGGCCGGGTCCTCAAGGTGATGCAAGAGAGCGAGTACATCCGGTCGTTCGAGCTGATCGAGGACGGCCGCGGGAATCTGTACCGCGTGGCCCTGGTCGGCAGCATCAACAATTGTGGCGTGATCAAACCGCGGTTCGCCGTCAAGCGAACGGAACTCGAAAAGTGGGAGGCCCGCTACCTCCCGGCCCAGGACTTCGGCGTCCTGATTCTGACGACCACGGAAGGCGTGATCTCGCAGACGAAGGCGAAACAGATCGGCGTGGGCGGCAAGCTCATCGCGTACGTGTACTGAGGTGACGAGATGCCGGTCGCGGGGTTGCTGGAAGAGGCCGTCGAGATCCCGGACGGAGTCCAGCTCCGGGTCGACGGCGACTTCGTCGTCGTGACCGGGGGCGGTCATACCCTTCGGCGACGTCTTTTCCATCCGCGGCTGCGCATCGATGTGAAAGCCCGACAAGCGACCGTTCGCTGCGAGTTCCCGCGACGCAAGGAGGCGGCTCTCGTCGGCACCTTCGCGGCCCACCTGCGGAACATGGTCGTCGGGGTCCGAGAGGGCTTCACGTACGAGATGAAGATCGTCTACAGCCACTTCCCGTTGAAGGCCACCGTGAAGGGCTCTGAGTTCATCATCGAAAATTTCCTCGGAGAGAAGTTCCCCCGAAAGACGAGGATCCTCGGGGAAACGAAAGTCGAGGTGAATGGCGACCAAGTTCTCCTCACGGGCCCGGACGTCGAAGCGGTCGGTCAGACGGCCGCCAACATCGAGCAGGCCACCCGCATTCGAGGATTCGATCCGCGCATCTTCCAGGACGGAATCTACATCACGAGGAAGGCGGGGGAGGCCTGAGATGGCCGAAGAGAAGGAGCCGAAAGCGGAAGCGAAGGCGGCGAAGAAGGCCAAGAAGACCGCCGTCCCGGAGGTGCCGGAGCCCGAGCAGGCGCTTCCGACGGCCGGCGAGATCCGCACGGCGAAGAAGGCCGAACTCCTCGCCTGGAGCGAGCGCTACGGCCTGAGTCAGGAAGGAAAGGTCGACGATCTCCGCCAACGTCTCCGCACATTCGTCGAGAAAAGGGCCGTGAAGGAGGCCGCGCCGGAGGAAGAAGAGCCCGCGCCCCCGAAGGCGGAGAAGAAGGCCAAAGAGAAGCCCAAGGAGCAACCGAAGCCTCCGAAAGAGAAGAAGGGAAAGAAGGAGGAGGCCGAAGAGGAGGCCAAAGAAGAAGTCCACGAGCCTCGGGCGAAGCCGAAGCTCGAACCTCGCATGAAAAAGCTCCTTGCCCTGCGATTTGCTAAGAACGCGGCGCGCCCCAAGTTCCGCCGCCAGGAGTGGTTCCGGTACCGAAAGTTCGGAGACGAGTGGCGCAAGCCCCAAGGCGGCCAGTCGAAGCTCCGTCGCCATTTCGGCTATCGATGGAACCTCCCGTCGATCGGGTATCGAGGCCCGCGCGCGGTTCGCGGCCTTCACCCGAGCGGTTTCCAGGAGGTCCTTGTGCACAACGAACGACAACTCGATGGCCTGGACGCCGCGAAGCAGGCGGTCCGGATCGCGCACGCGGTCGGCAGCCGCAAGCGCGAGATGATCGAGAAGGCGTGTGACGAGAAGGGCCTCCGAGTCCTGAACCGGATGGTGACGGAGTGAGGTTCGATTATCAGAGACGCCTCGCAGCGTCCCTGCTGGGCATCGGCGTCAACCGGGTCTGGATCACGACCGACCCGAAGGTCCAAGACGACATCCTCGACGCGATCACCCGCGACGGGATTCGCAATCTCATCCGCAAGAACATCATCCAGAAGAGGCCGGTCCAAGGCGTTTCCCGCGGGCGAGCCCGCGAGCGCGCCGCGCAGCGGGCGAAAGGCCGCCGGCGGGGGCCGGGGAGCCGCAAGGGCGGACTGAACGCGAGGACTCCTCAGAAGACCCGCTGGATCCAGATCATCCGCGGCATGCGCCGTCACCTCCGGGAACTCCGAGACCAGGGCCGGATTGACACAGCGATTTACCGGCGGTTCTACCGTCAGGCCAAGGGCGGCATGTTCAAATCGAAGTCCCACTTGGACCAGCAGTTGCGCGCGGCCGGCGCAATCAAGGAGGCACCGAAGTGAAGCAAGGACCCCACTACCGCGTTCCGTTCCGTCGGCGCCGCGAAGGCCGGACGGACTATCGGGCCAGGTCGAAGCTCCTTCGGAGCGGGAAGCCCCGCGTCGTCGTCCGGAAGACTCTCAACCAAACGATCGTGCAGTTCATCGTTGCGGACGCCGCGGGAGATCGGGTCGTCGCGACCGCGCAGTCCCTCGAGCTGAAGGAGCGCGGGTGGGCCGCGGGCACGGGCAATCTGCCTGCCGCCTACTTGACCGGCTATCTTGCCGGGAAGCGCGCGTCCGCCAAAGGCGTGACCGAGGCCATCCTCGACCTGGGGTTGCAACGGCCCTCGAAAGGCGGCCGCCTCTTCGCGGCCCTCCAAGGCCTCCTCGATTCCGGCGTATCCGTGCCACACAGCCCGGAGGTCTTGCCCTCGAAAGAGCGGATCCGGGGCGCCCACATCGGGGAATCGATCCCGACCCAGTTCGACGCGGTGAAGACAAAACTGGAGGCCCCCTGATGCCGCAGCGACGAGGCGGCCGCGGCCGGAGGCGGGAGGCGCGCGCCGCGAGGCCGGAGAGGAACCTGAGCGAGTGGGCGCCGAAGACGAAGCTCGGGCGGCTGGTCCTCGCCGGCGAGCTCACGACGCTCGGGGACGCGATTCGAACGGGCCTGCCGATCCGCGAGCCGGAAATCGTGGACGTCCTCCTCCCCGAGACCGAGGACGAGGTCCTCGACGTCAACATGGTGCAGCGGATGACCGACTCCGGTCGTCGCGTGAACTTCGTGATCACGTGCATCGTTGGCAATAAGGACGGCTTCGCCGGCCTCGGTCGTGCGCGCGGCCGCGAGGTCGGTCCGTCGATCCGGCGGGCGATCGACAACGCGAAGCTCAACATGATCGAGATCAAACGAGGCTGCGGCTCCTGGGAATGCGGCTGCGGCCGTGCCCATACCCTCCCGTTCAAGGTGATGGGACGCAGCGGTTCCGTCGAAGTCGTGCTGAAGCCCGCGCCGCAAGGGGTCGGCCTCGCCGTGGGCGATATCGCGAAGAGCGTCCTGCGCCTCGCCGGGATCACGGATGCATGGGGCTTCACGAAGGGCCACACAAAGACGACCGTGAACTACGCGCTGGCGACGTTCGCGGCGCTGCGGCAGACCGGTCAGGTCAAGGTCCGGTCCGAGCAGACGGAGCGCCTCAAGATCAAGGCGGGCGCGGAGCAGGTCTTCACTCGGAAGGTCGAGGCTCCGCCGGTCGTCGCCGAATCAGCGCCGCCGGGCGAGCTCCCGGAGGAAATCGAAGTCGAGGGAGAGGCCCTCACGGAAGAGCCGGCGGCGGACCCGAAGGACGAGGAGGCCCCGGAGGAATGAGCTTCGCCGTCCTGCGGATCCGAGGGAAAGGCGATCTCCGAAGGGACGTGAAGGACACGCTCCGCATGCTGCACCTGACCCGCCAGAACCATTGCTCGATCGTACCGGAGGACCCCACGTTCCGAGGCATGCTCCAGCTCGTGAAGGACCACGTCACCTGGGGCGAAGTCGACCCAGAAGTCCTCGCCAAGCTCCTCCTGAAGCGAGGCCGCCAGGTCGGCGACAAGCCGATCGACGATTCGTTCGTGAAGGGCCACAGCAAGTACAAGTCGATCTGGGACCTGAGCCAAGCGATCACGAAAGGCGAGGCGACCCTCGCCGATGTGCGCGAGCTCCGGCCCGTCCTCCGATTGCCGCCGCCGCGGAAAGGGTATCGCGGGATCAAGCGCGGATTCCACGACGGAGGGGACCTCGGATACCGCGGAGGCGCGATCAACTCGCTCCTCGTGCGGATGCTCCTCGAGGAGGGCAAAGATGGTCTCTAGGACGCGCAAGTTGCGCGGCAGCCGAACCCACGGGCGCGGCAAGAAGCACGGCCGCGGCGCCGGCGGTCGCGGGGGCACCGGGATGGCCGGCCTTCACAAGCACAAATTCAAGTGGATGATCAAGTACGACCCGGAACATTTCGGGCGACACGGGTTCACCCGGCATGCGCAACCCCGCGAAACGAACTCGATCGACCTCGAAGACCTCGCACATCGGATCGGCGAGTTCGAGGCCGCGGGACACGCGAAGAAGGACAATTCTCGAATCGACGTTGACTTGACGGCCGCGGGAATCGACAAGCTATTAGGGTCTGGTCGTGTAACGATGGCAATGCGGATCACCGTCGCGAAGGCCTCTCCGGCGGCCGTCGCGAAGGTCTCCGGCGCTGGCGGCGAGGTCGTCCTCCCAGGGGACGCCGGGAAGTAGGCCGATGCCCCTCGAAGAGAAGAAGAAAAGCCGTCTGTACGCTCTGAAACCGCTCACGGACCGCCTGCCGGCGGTCACTCGACCGGAAGGCCACGTGCACTTCCGAACGAAGATGTTCTGGGTCCTCGCGATCCTGGTCCTGTACTTCGCCATGACGAACATCTTCATCTACGGCCTGGACCGCGCCAATGTCATCGACTTCTTCTCGAGCCTGCGGGCGATCCTCGCGGGAGCCCAGGGCTCGCTCATGCACCTCGGGATCGGGCCGATCGTCACGGCGTCGATCATCATGCAGCTGTTTGCCGGCGCGAAGATCATCAACCTGGACCTCCAAGACGACGAAGACAAGAGCGTGTACCAGGGGACCCAGAAGTTCCTGGTCATCCTGATGATCTTCGTCGAGGCGATCCCGCAGGTCTTCGGCTTCCTCACCCCGGCCACCGGATTCGTGGGCGCGCTGAACGGCTCGTTCCTGTTCGGGCTCATCTCCGCGGGTCACGGGACGTTCCTGGCCCAGATCCTGATTGTGATCCAACTCTTCGCCGGATCGTATCTCGTGTTCCTCATGGACGAGGTCGTCTCGAAATGGGGGATCGGGTCCGGGATTTCCCTCTTCATCGCGGGCGGGGTCGCCCAGCAGATCTTCACCGGGACGTTCAACTGGGAGCCCTCTCAGGCCGGTGGGGCGGTGCCCGCTGGCACGATTCCGAAGACCGTGTACTATCTCCAACACTATTCCGGAAGCCAACTCGCCAGCGGTGGAATCGAGCAGATCATGGTCCAGCCGCCGAATCCGCTGATCGCGCTGATTGGCACAGTCGCCATCTTCCTGATCGTCGCATATGTCGAGTCGACTCGCATCGAGCTCCCCCTCGCCCACGGCATGGCACGGGGCGCTCGCGGCCGCTATCCGATCCGCCTCATGTACGCGTCGAACATCCCCGTAATCCTGGTGGCGGCGGTTCTGGCGAATGTGAGCATGTTCTCCCTCCTGTTCTGGCAGCATCCCGAGTGGCCGCTCGTCGGCCACGCCTCTTGGATCGGCGCGTATCCGGACCCGACGGACATTCGGGTGACGGCGGGCCAGATCCAACGGACGACGCCCATCGGCGGCCTCGCGTACTATTTCTCGAACGTGAATGGGGTCCAAGACTGGCTCTTGCCGCTTTTCAATCCGAGTCGGTACGACGTCTACCTGCGCGGCCTCCAGTATTGGCAGGTCTTCGTGCACATCCTCGTCTTCCTGGCGGTTTTCATCGGCGGCTCGGTCATGTTCGCCAAGTTCTGGATCATGACCACGAACATGGGGCCGGAGGACGTCGCCCGGCAGATCGAGTCCAGCGGGATGCAGATCCCCGGATTCCGACGGGATCCCCGGATCCTGCGGCGGGTACTCGACCGGTACATCCCGGTGGTGGCGGTGATTTCCGGGGCTTCGGTGGGCGCCCTGGCGGCGGGCGCCGATATGATCGGCACCGTCGGGAACGCCTCTGGCACCGGCGTCTTACTCTCCGTCGGCATCATGATTCAGCTGTACGAGGCGATCGGGCGGGAGCAGATGATGGAGATGCATCCCGTCTTGCGGCAGTTCTTCGGCGCGACCGGATAACGATCGAGCGTCCGGTCGGGCATGGCGCCGGGTCGACCGAAAAATCGATTCTCGTTGGGATTGACCTCCGAGGTCGTCGATTGCCTGTGCGCCATGTGTACACATACCGTTTATTTCCGACATCGGCGGCTAAGGGCGTCTCGCTGAGGAGGGCCCCGGGCTGCCGGGGCGGAGTCGTTTGCCGATTCCAGCGGACGGAAGGGGCGCTCCAAAGCAACGGGTAACGAACCCGAGTGGGGTGAAGCAGATGGAGGATGACTGGGAGGAGTACGAGGCCGACACGAGCGTCGATGAACTGTGGACCAAGCTGGAGAGCATTCGGAGGGCGGTGCCAGGCCGTCGCCCGATCGGGAGGAAGTCTCTCACACGCGGACTCAAGATCGCGATCGGGTTGGTCGTCATCGTGGTCGCGATGGGCGTCACCGCCGCGGTGGTGCTCTTCTCGCATTCCTTCAGCTACACGGCACCGACCCAGAAGCTGACGACAGCTTGCTCTTCGCTGACGGCGACGTTAGGCGCATCCACGATCGTGTTTGCCTGTTCGACGAATCCGGCGATGAGCGTCGCCACGGGGGTCTCCGGAGCGGTGACGTACTCGGCGTTCAGCCCGACTCCACCCGTGAGTATCTTGGACATCTATTTGATTGACACGGCCGCCACGCTCAGTGCGACATGCGGCACGACGAGTAGCAACGGGAACGAGCCGGTCTCACTTGCGCAGGGAGGGGGCTCCGTGACGATTTCCCAGACGGCGGGCAACCTGAGGCCGAATCACAACTACAACTATTGCATGGATTTCGCGGTGCTTCCACCAACCTTCACGACGGGCGTGACCTGGTCCCAGTAGGACCGCGGTGGGAATCGACCTTCGGTCCGTCACGTCGGTGCCACACGCACCGTGAGCTGCTCGGACTCGCTGTCGTACCGCACCAGTTCCGCGTAGCGGCCCCAATAGACGAGGGCCTTGAAGACGTCCTCCGCTTGGTGGCTTCCGACACGATCGGCTAGGGCCTGGACCACTTCCTGGCGTCCGAGCGGGGTGCCCGCGTTCCGCGCCATGTCCATCACGAGGCGGAACGTTGGCAGGTCGTCGATGATCTCCCGGATGATCTTCTTGCGCTCGCGCACGCTCGCCATGAGGAGTTTGCGGCTCAGATCGGTGATCCGGATGTCCCCGTCTTCCACGGTCACGAGGCCGAGGAATTCGGCCGCGCCGAGAATCGGGCCTAAACGGTCGATGTCCATGTCGACTTCCCGAGCGATCGTCGCGGCGTCGGCCACGCCGCCGACCTCATCGACCGCCTCCACGAGTCCGAGAATCTGACCCACGGAAACCTTCGACATCGAGCGAAAGTCCGTCACAGGGGTCTCCCGTCCAACGCCGTCCCCGATATTTGACACTTCACCTGCGCCCCTCACACGATCAGCGAGTAGATTTCGTCGACCCAACCGTAAAACTCGGGGTCCTTCCGGTTTCGGGGTCGCGGCAAATCGATCTCCAGTTCGGCGACCATGCGCCCCGGTCGGCTCGACAGCACGATCACGCGGTCCGCCAAGTACACCGCTTCCTCGATGCTATGCGTCACCATGAGCACCGCCTCCGGTGGTAGGTCAGGATTCGACCATAACTGAAGGATTTCGTCCCGCAGGTTCTGGGCGGTCAGCGCGTCAAGCGACGAGAACGGCTCATCCATGCACAGAAGGAGCGGCTCAATCGCGAGGGCCCGTGCGATGCCAACCCGCTGCTTCATGCCCCCACTGAGCTCGCGAGGGTATGCATTCTCGAACCCGGTCAAACCAACCGCGTCGATGAATTTCTTCGCAACGGCCCGGCGTTTCGCGGGGTCTTCGTGCAGGGCTTCTAACCCGAGCTCGACGTTCTGGGCGACCGTCAGCCACGGGAACAGGGCAAAGGACTGGAAGACCATCGCGACCTGCGGATTGTCTGCGCGGATCGGATGTCCCTCGAACAGGACCTCCCCGGAGGTGGGCGTGTCAAGGCCGACAATGATTCGCAGGAGCGTCGATTTCCCGCAGCCCGACGGACCGACGACGCAGACGAAGTCGTGCTCCGCAAGTTCGAAGCGTATCCGGTCAAGGATCTTGAACTCCTTCCCGTTGTCGAAGTACGACTTCGAGACGTCCTTCACCTGCAAAAGGGGTTGGGCGTCGCCCATCAGACCTCCATCCTGTACTTCACCGCCGCACGCTTGTATATCGGGCGCCAGAGGAGTTTGTTTAGTATCAGGACGACAGCCGTCATCGTGAGGACCGTGAGGTAGCCCATGGCATAGTCGCCGGTCACGACGGTCGCCCCATACAAGGATGCCCCGAGGCCGGTCACCGAAAAGACCGATTGGCCGAACTGAAGATACTCCGCCACGATGAGGGCGTTCCACCCGGCCCCCCACGCCGTGATGCTCCCGGTGGCGAGAGAGGGTACGAGCGCGGGCAGCAGAAGTCGACGCCAGTAGGTTCGACCCCGTAACCCGAACCCGCGAGCAGCCTCGTCCAGGTCCCCTGGGATTGACCGCACCCCCGCAATCAGATTGAACAACAGATACCACTGCATCGCGAACAGCGATACGAGGTACGCCCCGATCTCTCCGGCGAAGTAGCCGCCCATCGTGACCACGACGGCGAACCCGATGATGAGGGGTTGGAGAGCCGTGGCGGGGATCGAAGCCGATATCTCGAACGCGGGAGTCACGAAGCGCGCGGCCCACTTACTCCGCCCCAACCACGCGGCGGCGGGGATGGTCCAGGCGAGGGCCGTCAGATAGGCTAAGAGGAGCCTTGAGAACGAAAAGGCCGCCGCGATTGGCAGGTCCCTCGCTCCCGGCGGTAAAGGTCGCTGGAAGAAGCCGACCAGCCCGATTAGTCCCGTCGCCACGACGATGACGAAGATGACTACGAACATGCCGATGTCGGCTCGTCGGACTGCCCGAATGACGCGTCGATGGCTGCTGTACACGCGGTCCAGTTTCGAAGAGGATCGGGCGTAGCCATCTAAGAGTGGTTGTATCCTCCGCGCGACTTCCCGGCGGAGGCGGGGGAAGCGAGGCAGCCACCGTAGGCGTTCATATGGGCTCGGAACGTGCAAGGACGGACGTTCTCCAGCGGCTGTCGTCTCGATCCGGAACCGCTCGGACCAGACGCTCGTTGGGCGCCAAAGGAAGATATCCAGTAGGAGGACAACGGTGGCGAGGGCGGCGATTCCGATTGCGATTCCACCGAGGTCCCCTCGCTGCCCAGCGAGATAGATGAAGGAGCCGAGCCCTGGTCGGATGTAGCTCGCTCGAGGCGTCGTGATGATTTCGCTCGCGACGAGGAAGAACCAACCGTTTGTCCACGACAAAATCGAGTTGTAGACGAGTTTCGGGACCATCGCGGGGAACGCAAGGAGACGGAATCGCAGCCAGCCGTGAAGGCCGAAGCCGCGCGCCGCTTGGTCAAGATCCTGAGGAAGCGTCGTGATTGATTCGTAGACGCCGAAGGCCATGTTCCAAGCCATGCTCGTGAAAATCAGGAACACGGCCGCGGTTTCAATCCCGACGGGGTCGCCGAGCGGGCCGTTGACGAAGAAGAGTAGGACGAACGGGAAGAAGCCGAGGATCGGGATGGACTGGAGGATGTCCATGACGGGGAGCATGACAGTCGCCGCGCGGCGATTTGTCGCGGCCGTGTGACCGTACGAGATCGCGAAGAGTAGTGACAGAAGGTACGCGGCGACCATCCGCAAGACGGAGAAGAGCGCTAGAATCGGAAGCGTCGCCGCAGCGCGCGCGGCATCGGGGAACTCGATCGCAGTTCCGATTCCGATCACGATTAGGGCGACCGCGAGGATCCGGAGGCGCCCGCGGAGGCCGCGCATCTCGCCCGCAAAGGACGGGGGCTATATACGGGTTGTCGAGAGCCCTTCAGACGCCGGCGAGGAGCCGCGAAAGGATCGCCTTCTGCGCGTGCAGACGGTTTTCCGCTTGATCAAGGACAATCGACTGGGGCCCATCGATTACCTCGTCCGTGATCTCCAGACCGCGATGCGCCGGCAGGCAGTGCATGACGACCGCGTCCTTCTTCGCGTCGTCAAGGAGCTTCGAGTTGACTTGGTACGGCTGGAACACCTTCTCGCGTTGCTCCTTCTCTTTTTCCTGGCCCATCGAGACCCAAACGTCGGTGTACACGACATCGGCCCGTTGCACGGCGGCAACGGGATCATCGACGACGTGAATCTTGGATCCGCGGCCCTTCGCGATGCGCCGCGCCGACACGAGGATTTCGGCGTCAGGCTCGTAACCGCCGGGACAGGCCGCGGTCATGTCCATGCCGACAATTGCGGCGCCGAGGAGAAGCGAATTGCATACGTTGTTGCCGTCCCCGACGTAGGCGAATTTCAGCCCCTTGAACGAGCGCCTGTGCTCCAAGATCGTGAAGAGATCCGCGATGACTTGGCAGGGGTGTTCCTTGTCATCGAGGCCGTTGATCACCGGCACACTCGCATTCCGGGCGAGTTCGAGGACGTTCTCTCTCCGGAACGCCCGATACATGATGCCGTCCACATAGCGGCTCAGCACCCGCGCGGTGTCGGCGATCGTCTCGCCCCGTCCGATTTGCAGGTCGTTCGGGCTCAGGAAGAGGGCGTGACCGCCGAGCTGGGTCATCCCGACCTCGAACGACACCCGCGTCCGGGTCGAGGCCTTCTCGAAAATCATTGCGAGGCTCTTGCCCCGGAGCGGCTCGTACGGCTCCCCCGCCTTCGTGCGGTTCTTGATGCTCGCCGCGAGTTCGAGGAGGCCCACCAGATCTTCCTTCATGTCGAGGATCGAGACGAGATCGCGCTTGGTGCCCATGGACGGTCAGACCATCCGAAGATTCGTACAAAACCCTTGTGCATCCTCCGGCGTCGGAGGCATCAAATAAGCTTGCTCGAATGAGGGACCGTGGAGCCGAAACCCTCGAGGGTGGCCGAACGTCGCCGGGTACAAGAACAGGTGGCTGTACGAAAGAGAAAGACGAGCATCCTTGCCGGCATCCTCGGGCTGGTCCTTCTGTTTGCGGGGAGCATCGGCGTCCTCATCGCGCCGTCGAGTGCCCTCGTCTTGATCGTCGTGATGGGCACCGGAATCGTGCTCCTGCTTGTCGCGTTCTTCCTGGTGCGAGGCTCAATCGCCGCGTTACCCGGAAAGTCCCGAGACAACTGAGGCCTGCGTCGGATTAGTTTTGTCGCGTGACGACGGAACGGAGGACAGCCTTCCCTGCCTTCGACGTCGGCCGCGGTCGCTTGTGGAACAGCTCGGAGAAGAGCTCCTCACCCCTCGCGCCCAGCCGATACGAAGTGACTTGCCTCCCGTCCCGCTCGTAGGTGACGTCGACGACTCCGGCGGCCTTCAAGACGCCCATGTGATACGCGAGCAAACCGCTCTCGATCCGAATGCGCCTTGCGATTTCGTTGAACGGCACCCCGGGAGATTCGTGAATCAGCCGGAACGCCCGCAGCCGAATCGGATTGTCAAGGGCCGTATACGCTTTCAGACGGTCGAGGACCTCGAGATCCATCTCCTCACGGTCGGCCAGCTTCTTCATGAATCAGCGATATTCTATGTGGTATAAATATATTTACTTAGTAATGTTCAACGGTCTGAAGGCCTTGATCTCCCGATGACGTTCGACGAGCATCGGGATGAGGGCCTTGGCCGAAGGCACGGGCGCTTGCCGTCCTCCATCCACAGGGTAGACGTGACCATGTCGGACGAGATGGGTCAGATACAGGTCGGTGAGGTAGCTGCCCGGAGGGCTGTGGACCGGGTGGTATTCCGGTCGGACCAGGACTCGGAGCTTTGGGGCGATCTTGGGATTGGACGAGAATTGGCCAAACTCCGCGGCTGCGCCCCACGACTCGATGCTCAGGAACACAAGATCCATGTCGCTCCGTTCGAGGACGTCAACTTCGAGCACCGAAGGACCGATCTCGACGGGAAAATCGTCCTCGGGCACGAGAGCGACGATTCCTCGACGCGCCAGGACATGCGCGACATCTCGTCGCTCGTCAAGTCCCCGTCCCGAAGAGCCCAACAGAATGACGACGAGTCCCGACCGCTGGAGACGTTGCTCTGCCTCTCTGCGGATCCGGTGAACGCGTCGGACCGTGTTTACCTTGGACAAGGCTTCCCTCGACTCCATCATGTGTCGCGCGGCTAGTTGAGCACCGACACGAGGGGTGTGTGAAACAACTCCGGCTCGGCGTGCTCCGTCGCGGCCGGTCGAGCAAAATACTATATTCCTCTCCTCGGTTGGGCGGCGTGCGGCCGGGATGGGCTAGCCTGGTTATGCTAGGGGGCTGTGGATCCCTTGACGCGAGTTCAAATCTCGCTCCCGGCCCTCGCGTCCGGATCGCGCCTTCCTTTCTGGACCTCTCGTCCCGAGAATCGCAGCACATTCATGAGCCACGGCGTCCGCATTACGGAAGAGTGCGAGCCTGGTGAACCTCGTCGTGTTCGGAGCCACCGGTGAAACGGGCCGATGGATTGCGGATCGAGCCGTGCAGGCGGGTCACGAGGTCACCGCGTTCGTCCGCGATCCGGGCCGGATGCACGTTGTCCACGACCGAGTGAAGGTCGTGCGGGGCGATGTCCTCGACGCGGCCTCGGCCGATGGCGCGATCGCGGGCCAGGATGCCGTTCTCAGCGCCCTCGGAAGCTCGGCCCGGAATCCGGCACCCGTCCTTTCAACCGGGGTTCGACACATCCTCGACGCCATGGAGAGACATCACGTTCGGCGGATCGTGGCGCTCTCCGCCGCCGGTGCGTTGGGCGAGTCGGCGGGATTCCTGTTCGGGAATCTGGGCCTGCGAATCTTTCGAATGTGGCTGCCTGAGGTCTACCGGGAACATCGCAAGATGCTCGTAGAACTTCAGCCAAGGGATGTGGATTGGACCGCGGTGAGGGCCGTCTTACTGACTAACGCAACCCCGAAAGGTCGCTACCGGGTCGCCGTCGAGGGGATCCCCCGGTGGGGATTCCGAATTTCCCGCGCCGATGTGGCGGAGTTCATGGTTCGGCAATTGACGAGCGACGAGTTTGTCCGCAAGATGCCTGCAATCGCGTACTGATCGGCCCCGAGGGAGCCTCGGTCGACGCGGGTGCGCGCAACCGCGACCGTATGCTTTTATACGGCTCGCCAGATAGGTCGATCGCTTCTCGAGGCGATGAAGAAGTCTCGCGGGGCCCGATTCCCCGGGAAGGGGCTGCGATGATCAAGCAGGCGGAGAAGTCGTACGCTCCACTAGAGGTGGAGAGGGAAGTCCAGGAATTCTGGAGCCGGACGAAGGCCTACCAGAAAACGGTCGCGGCGCGACAGAATGGGGAAGACTTCTATTTTGGCGACGGGCCGCCATACACGACCGGATCCATTCACCTGGGTCAAGTCCTGAACAAGACGATCAAGGATCTCGTGGTCCGCTACCATCGGATGCGGGGCTACCACGTCCGGGACCAACCGGGCTACGACATGCACGGCCTTCCCATCGAGGTCCAGGTCGAGAAGACCCTCGGCATCACAAACAAGAAGGAGATCGAGGAGCTCGGCATCGAGAAGTTCGTGAACACCTGCCGTACCTTCGCCTCGGATCTCCTGAAGAAGATGACCGCGCAGTTCCAGTCGCTCGGCATCTGGCTCGACTGGGAGCGGCCCTACATGACGATCCGCAATGAGTTCATCGAGGCGGCCTGGTGGACCCTGAAACACGCCCAAGAGCGCGAGTGGATCTACGAGGCGTTGCGATCGATACAGTGGTGTTCGCGGTGCGAGACGGCCCTCGCGGATGCCGAAGTCGAATACGCCGATGAAACGGATCCCTCGATCTACGTCAAGTTCGGTGTCGCCCGCAAGCCGAACGAGTCCCTGCTGATCTGGACGACGACTCCGTGGACCCTTCCCGCGAACCTGGCGATCGCCGTTCACCCCGACTTCCGATATGCGAAGGTCCAGGTTCCCCACGGCCAGAAGCCGGAGTACATCTGGGTCATGGAGAGCGCGGTGGCCGACATCATGGCCCGCGGCGGTGTCACCAAATATTCCGTCGTCGAGACGAAGAAGGGGAGCGACCTGGTCGGGCTCGCCTACCTCCATCCTCTTCGGACGAAGCTCCCGTACCAGAAAGGCGTGAAAGGGGAGTGGGTCCACAAGGTGGTCTCGTCTGAAACAGTGGTCGCGGAATACACCGGGCTCGTGCACTCGGCCCCCGGCCACGGACCGGAGGACTTCGAACTCGGTCAGAAGCTGGGCCTCCCCGCATTCTCTCCCGTGGACGCCCGGGGCCATTTCACCGATGACGCCGGGGCGTACGCGGGCCAAAGTGTGAGGCAAGCGAATCCTCGGATCGTCGCGGACCTCCGTACCGCACGTGCGCTGTTCGCGGAGGAGACGATCGTCCATGCGTATGGTCACTGCTGGCGGTGCAAGACGCCGATCCTCTTTCGTGCGACCGTCCAATGGTTCCTCAAGGTCACGGACTTCAAACCGAAGATGGTCGAGGAGGTCGGGCGAGTTAGATGGTTCCCGGACTGGGCGGGATCTGCGCGACAGCTCGACTGGACGAGCAACCTCCGAGATTGGTGCATCTCGCGCCAGCGCTACTGGGGCATTCCGCTCCCGATCTGGCGGTGCACGAAGTGCACGCATTGGACGGTCGTCGGATCGGCCGACGCCCTGCGGAAGGCAACGGGCTACGTGGATGGCATGGACCTCCACCGGCCCGGCATCGACCGCGTGGTCCTGCCGTGCGAGAAGTGCGGCGGCGACATGCGGCGAGTGCCCGACACGGTCGACGTCTGGTTCGACAGCGGGGTCTCGAGCTGGGCGAGCCTCGGCTATCCGGCCCGCGAGGACGAGTTCCGCCGCTGGTGGCCCCAGGATTGGATCGTCGAGGGACCGGACCAGACCCGCGGTTGGTTCAACTCCCAACTCGCGGCCGGCGTCGTGGCGTTCGACCGGGCCCCGTACGACCAGGTGCTCATGCACGGCTGGGTGAACGGTCCGGACGGCCGGCAGATGCACAAGTCCCTCGGGAATGTCATCGAGCCGGAGACCGTCGTCAGCAAGTTCGGCGCCGATTCGTTGCGATTCTACGTCATCGCGGTGAACGCGCCGTGGGACGACATCACGTTCCAGGAGGACGGCGTCCGAAACGCGCACCGCACGTTGAACATCCTGTGGAACGTGCTCCGATTTGCGACGACCTACATGGTCCTGGACCGGTTCGATCCGTTCGCGGCGGACCTTGTCTCCGTCGAGGGCCACCTTCGCCCGGAGGACCGCTGGCTCCTGTCGCGGCTGGAGGGCCTCAAGAAGACCGTGGATGCGGAGATGACGACATACAACCTCCACCGCGCGGCCCGCGCGATCGAGTCGTTCATCCTCGACGACCTCTCTCGATGGTACGTGAAACTGGTCCGCGGGCGCACCTGGACGGAGACGGACGACCGGGATAAGCTGGCGGCCTATCATGTGCTCTTTGAAGCCCTGAGCACGCTGGCCCTCCTCCTCGCCCCGGTCACGCCGCATATCGCGGAGGCGATCTACCAGCGTCTCGATGGACGAAAGCTGAGCGTCCATATGCTCGACTGGCCCGTGGTCCACGACCAGCGACTCCAGCCGGAGTTGGAGAGGTCCATGGCGATCGTTCAGGAGCTCGTGGAAGTCGTCTCCAAGGAACGGCAGAAGGGAGGCCGCAAACTCCGGTGGCCCTTGAAAATGATCGCGGTTCGGACAGCGACCCCCGAAGCGGCCGAGGCGCTCGCCTCCCTTCGAAGCATCTTTTTGGATCAGGTGAACGCAAAAGACCTCGCGATCCTGGCGTCCACGGACGAGTTTCCCGGAACGATCGTCGGGGCGAAACCCGATCCCGCCGCGATTGGGAAGACCTACAAGGGTCTCGCGCCCAAGATCGTCAAGCTCCTCGCAGCCCGCCCCGCGGACGAGATTCGGAAGGCACTCGAGCGAGGGTCTTACCCCCTCCAGGTGGAAGGGCAGACGTTGTCGATCGAACCATCGATGGTGCGTCTCGAAAAAGGGCTCCCCGCGGATGTCGCTCGCGTCGAAACGCCTCACGGTGAGGTCTTCCTCGACCTTCGCGTGACGCCAGAACTGCAGGCCGAAGCGCACGCGAGGGAATTGATCCGTCGGATCCAGCAGATGCGGAAAGACTTGGATCTCGACGTGGACGACTTCATCGCGGCCGTCATCAACACAGACAAGGAATTCGCGGCGAGCCTTGATCAGCAGAAGGCGTTCATCGCCCGCGAGACACGGTCACGCAGCCTCACGTTCACGGACAAGCCCGTGGAATCCGAACACGTCGTAGAGTGGAAGGATGTCGATGGTCACGTCGTGACAATTGGTGTGACGCCGCTCCATCTCTCGGAAGCGGTCCGCGAGTTCACGCGGATCCCACGCATCACCGTGCAGAAGGCGATGGCCCTGTTCGACGCCGGCTACAAGAGCCTCGCGACGCTGCGCGCGGCGACGAAGCAGGAACTGGCCGCCGTCGACGGCCTGACCCCGGGCGACATCGATCGAATCTTCGAGTTCCTCGCCTCACCGGAGAAGGTCGGGTCTATCTGTCGCATCTGCCAAGCCTCGGTTCCGTCCGAGATGCGGCGCTGTCCGCGATGCGGGGAGGCGATGATGACCGAAGCCACTCCATGCCCTCGATGCAACTCCGCGATTCCGCCGGGCGCCGACGCGTGCCCGGTGTGCGGCTTCTCGTTGTCGGGCCAGGCCCCTCACGGGACGCCGTCCCGCGTGCCCTGCGTCGCGTGCGGGGAGCTCATCCCCGTCGGCTCTTCCGAGTGTCCGTCGTGCGGGGCACCTCAGACGCTTCGTGCCACAACAGTCCCGAGCGGCGCCATCGGAGAGGCTCCTCCGCCCTTGCTGAAGGATTCTTCCTCGTACCTCGTTCGGGAGACGACGCCGGAGGAGGCGTACCGCCTGTTCTTGATTGCGCAGAAGGCGGGGAAGAAAGGACTAGTCATCACGCGGATCTTCCCGCAGAAAGTTCGGGAACGCTTCGGCCTCTCCGATCTCCCGATCCTGTGGCTCAGCAACGTGGGGAAGGAGGACACGATTCGACCGAAAGACCTCGAGAAGTTGTCCTTGGCCGCGGAGCAGTTTCTCTCGCGCGAGAAGGGCGTGGTCCTCCTGGACGCCGTCGAATACCTGGTGACGAACAACAACTTCCTGACGGTCTTGCGTCTCGTGCAGTCGATCCGCGATCAGGTCGCCGTGAACAACGGAGTCCTGCTCCTGTCCGTCAATCCATCGACCCTCGATGCCCATCAGATGACGTTGCTCGAGCGGGAAGTGGATCGGGTGATTGACGTACCGACGGGATCCAGCGCTCCCGGCTCCGGATGATCATGATGGTCTCACGCCGGAGGCCCGAGGATGGCGGCGACGACGTCCGTGAGACGTGGGACGGTATCGAAGCGATGCAACTCCTCCGGACGAATCCATCGATGTTCCACATTTTCCCAGTCGAGGCGCACCCGTCGGCTCGGGACGTCGAACAGGAATGGATGGACGACATACATCGTCGCCCCGTCGCGCGCGAAGACCGGATCCCCGCCTGAGCGCAACACGATTCCGCGGAGCCCGGTCTCTTCACGGACTTCTGCAATCGCCCGATGTCTCGGATTCTCGCGGCCCTCGATGTGCCCCGAGATGGCGGACCAGCGTCCTCGGAAGGTGCCGACTTTCTCGCTGCGACGGACGATGAGGATGCGTCCCTGGTTTCGGAGGATCGCCGTGACCACGCGCTTCGCCTTCACGTCCGGCAGCTCGACCGAACCCCGATCAGCGTCGACGACCATTCGATCTCCTGTGAGCAGACCGCCGACGTCCACACGGTCCACCATCGGGATCCCCGCGAGGGTTGCGCCAACCGCGACTACGGCGTCCGCGCGTCGGTTCACAATCGCGGCGGGACCGTAACCCCTCTTCCCGAGGCCGTAGAGAACGTACGAGCCCACCGTGCTTCCTTTCCCGGTGGGGAATGCGAAGATTCGGCCTTCCAGCCGTTCGCCCGCGATGCCCGTCGCCTCATCAAGAATCGATCCGTTGGCCGGGTCTACGCCGCCGACGAACGAGAATACAGCCGAGGAAGCGATTGCGGTGCCAGACGCCCGGCCGGGAACGATTCCGCGCGCGCGAAGTCTCATGCGTAGCGCTCCAACAAAGCCTCCACATCATCGAAGATGACTTTCTGTTTGCACAGGCTCGGCAGGTAGTACGCCCCTTTCCCCGAAGGCGTGGCGACCGTGCCGAACCGATGTTCGAGGAGGGTGACCTCCAGGCAAGTGTCTGCAAGGACACGACCACCATGCCGTTCGATGATTCCAACGGCATCCGGATTCGCATCGCGCACGATCCGGCTCGTAAAGACCCAGATCGGGATCCGGGGCGGCGTGCGGTCGACGAGTCGCGCGATCCTTTGCAGCTCCGCCGCGGAAAGTTGCGGGGACCCGAGGCCGATTAGGTCGGCCTCTGTCCCATCGCTGTGCGCCCGTTTCGCGGTCGTGAGGTCATCGCGAGTGATCGTGATCGACTTGAGACCCTTCACGCGTGCCCCGCGAGCGTCCGGCGTCACGCCCTCCAGGTGGAACATTCCGCACGCGCCGGACGAGGCGAGCGCCGCTCCCAGCCACTTGAGGTCCTCCTCTGTACCGCGAAAGCCGCGGAAGAATGGGAGTCCGTCGCCCACTCGCTCGCCGGCGACGAGTCCGATCAAGGAGTAGTCCATGCCGTGCGGTTTCGTGCGGACCTTCACGACCACGGTCGGTTCTCTTCCTCTGTCCGTGTGGAGCCCATACTCTGGCGTCGCTCCGACGATGGCCGCCGCGAGGGCCGCGGGTCCACCTTCCCGGTTCGTGCGCGCGCCGAGGACCGAGTTGGCGAAGCAGACAGCACTCGATTCCGCCCAGGCGATATGCTCGCCGAAGCCCGGGCGGACCCCCAGCAGGTAGGGCGTGCATGAAAACGTGGGACGGACGCCCATCGCCTCGTAGGCCCGGGCGATGCGTCCCTGCTTCTCGGCGAACGTCGGCGGGACCCCGAGCTCCTGCCACTGGGCGAGGTCCGTCCCCAGCGGATTCACGGTCGTGGGCACCGAGACCCGCGCGGTTTGGGCGAAGTCCTCGAGGAACTCGAGGCCGGGGTCGCCGATCATCTTGTACGATGCACCGGACACGTGCGCCGAGGTGATTGGCACGAGCCGCGCTGCTTCGACGAGGCGGCCCACCGTGAGGAGGATCCCCATCGCCTTGCGCTGTACGTCCGTGCCTTCGTCCAGCAAGTGACGATCCGCCCGCGTGAGGCGCATTCACGGCGCCTCCGCGAGGATCGAGTGAGCGACCCGCCGGGCCTCCGCCGGCTTCGCTGGGTAGGCGATGAGCTTCAATCGCACGTCGATCGGATCCGAATCCTTCGCGAGCTCCAGGCGCTCCTGGTACGCGGCTTGCTTGTCGAGCCGGAAATGCAGGACGCCGTCCTCGTCCACGCGCGCCTCCACGTCTCTTGCGATGGCCGCGGGGATTCCTGCCGCGGACCAGCGTTCCCAGACCGCCCGGATGCCCGGGCGCTTCTCGACCCGGCGGGTGAGCCGGACCAGCGGATTCCCGAAGTGGCCTTCGAGTTCCTCCCGAGACGTTTCGCCTTCCGGAACGGCGAAGAGAAGCGCCGCAGCCACCCGTTCCTCCGCTTCCGTTGCGTGACAGTATGTGCGGGCCTCGATGCGGCGGATAGGCAGTTCAGCCATGGAGCCGCTCCAGGGCCGCTCGCGCCTGCCGCCGGAACTCGTCCAGGCTCGCTTCATTCACGAGCATGACATCGGCGGTCGCGATCACGTCTCCGAGCCCCCAGCTCAGCTCGCGGAGGTCCCGCGCTCGGACCGCTTCGATCGTGAGGGCATCGTCCAGGCGCTTGCGTCGCAGCATCCGCTCGTGGCGCGTCTTCGGGGACGCGTGGACGGCGACGACCACGAGCGCCTCGCCGAACGCCTTTCGGAACACCTCGAGCTCCGCCCGACCGCGCAGGCCATCGACGACGACGCGCTCACCGTGGATTCGCGGCAGCGTGCGCTCTGCCCAGATTCCGAATCCGTGGGACTCCCGCTCGGCATGCGCTATGCCCCCGACGGCGGCATCCGTGATGGGGAGGCCTCGACGCTGGGCTTCCTCGCGGACTACGTCGCCCATCCGGACGATTGCGAACCCGAGGTCCTTCGCCACAACGAGGACTTCTTCCTTCCCGCATCCCGGCATGCCGGTGACGCAGACCACCTTCACGCCCGCGATGAAAGGGAGGATTCACTTAAGCGTTTCCCGCGACGTCTGATGGACTCTGCGCCTCCTGCCAGACGCCAGCTAACTCGCCCGTCCAACGAGGCTAATGACCCAGAGGCCGCCGGACAAGCCTGCCGACGCAAGCAGGACTGAGCCGACGAAGACCCACTGTCTCCACCCAGGGCCATGTAGGGTGACCGGAATCAACAGAAGTCCGACGAGCCCGAAGGCCGGCGCCATTTGAGCGAAGAAAACGACCGTGCTGTAGATGAATTGAAGTTCGAACAACGGTTGCCTGGGAAACGTCTCGAGGACAGCGACGGATCCCGAAGCAAACGCGATGGTTGCGGTCGCGAGTTGGATGAACGGGAGATGGCGGGATGCGCTGTTCCTGAGCTCCACCCAACACGTATCATTCTACCCCGGCAAAGTCCTACCGCAGGAACTCGGTTATCGAGGGAACCCGCCACGCAAAATAGAAATACCCACGGACCGTAAGCTCGGCCCGGAGGAATACCATCCCCCTCGACCTCGACCTGACACGGATGCGATTCGGGACCGAACTGCTGAAGCGCGGCTTCGCGAAGATGCAGAAGGGTGGCGTCGTGATGGACGTCACGAACGCGGAGCAAGCCGCCATCGCAGAGGAGGCGGGGTCGGTCGCGGTGATGGCCCTGGAGCGGGTGCCCGCGGACATCCGGGCCGCCGGCGGGGTCGCGCGCATGGCCGATCCGGTCCGCATCCAGGAGATCATGGATTCCGTCACGGTGCCGGTGATGGCCAAGTGCCGGATCGGGCACGAGGCGGAGGCGCGGGCCCTCGAGTCGATGGGTGTCGACATGATCGACGAGTCCGAAGTCCTCACTCCCGCCGACCCGTTCTTCCACGTGAACAAGAGGGGATTCAGCGTCCCGTTCGTGTGCGGGTGCCGGAACCTCGGCGAGGCCGTCCGGCGGGTCTGGGAAGGGGCCGCCATGATCCGCACGAAGGGCGAGGCCGGCACGGGGGACATCATCGAAGCCGTCCGGCATGTCCGGCTCGTGAACGGCGCGATCGCGGAGCTACAGAGCAAGAACAAGGAGCAGCTCTACCTCATCGCCACGAAGTTTGCGGACAGCTACACGGTACTCCTCAAGGAGATCCGCAGCGCCCACGGCGAGCTCGCCAGCGTCACGGAAGCCGACGTCGTCTTCGCCAACGAGAACCTCGACACGATCACCGAAGGGCTGTTCCAGATCCTGACCGAGGTCAAGAAGATCCAGCGCCTCCCGGTGGTCAACTTCGCGGCCGGTGGGGTCGCGACGCCCGCCGATGCCGCCCTGATGATGCTCATGGGCTGTGACGGGGTGTTCGTCGGGTCCGGGATCTTCAAGTCGGAGAATCCGGAGGGCCGCGGCCGAGCCATCGTCGATGCGGTCGCGCACTTCGATGACCCTTCGACCGTCGCAGAGGTCTCGAAAGGCATCGGCCTCGCGATGAAAGGAATGGACGCTAAGGCGCTGCCGGTCGAGGCGCGGTTGCAAGACCGCGGCTGGTGACCTGCTCCAGGAGCAAGTCCAGCACCTCCCGAACCCCCGACCCGGTCAAGGCGGACACCCGAAGTTCATCGGAACTGGGGTTTCCGAGGTCGCTCTTCGTTGCCGCGACGATGATCGGCACGTCCGGGAACAGCGCTCGGACTTCGTCGAGGAGCCGACGTTGGTCGTCGAGCGGATAGCCGCACGTTTCCGTCGGATCCAGGAGAAACAGCACGCCGTTCGCGAGATGGGCGAGGGCTGCGATGGCCTGCCGTTCCATCTTGTTCCTCTTGTCCATCGGCCGGTCGAGAAGCCCGGGCGTGTCGAGGATCTGGTAGCGGTGTAGGCCGCGGTCAAAGTGGCCGAGCGACACCCCTTTCGTCGTGAAGGGATAGTCCGCGACCTTCGGACGGCCCGTGGAGGCCGCGCGGACGAACGAGCTCTTGCCGACGTTCGGATAGCCTGCGACCACGATGGTCGGGATCGTTGGGTCGACCTCTGGGATCCGCCGTAGGGCGACCCGAGCGGCGACCAGAGCGTCGAGATCGGGAGAAATTTGGTTCACAACCGAAGAAAGCCGGCCATACGCCTCGCGGCGCAATTCGCTGATCGAGTTCCCCGCGGCGCGACCGATCCGCCCGCGGTAGTGCCGGGTGATGTCCCGGACCTTGTCGGCCGCCCAGTCGAGCGCGGCGAGATGTTTTTTCAGTCGGCCCAAGTCCAGCAGGACGTCGACGAGCTCGCGGTAGAATGCCGGTAGGCGGTCGAGGCTGGGGAAGCCTTTCACATATCCACGCAACGTCGACTCGATCGCCTGCCCCGCTCCGCGCACCCGAGCGACCGCGAGGTTGCGTGCCCGCGTCATCCGATCCGGTCCCGTGGCGGTCGCCTTGGCGGCCCGCCCGAACGCCTTGTCCAGGAGGGACTCGGCCGTCAGGATCGAGGGCAGCTCGAACACAGCCGCTCGAATCACGCACGCAGGATAAGGCTGTGGGTCTCAGCCGTGGATGAGGTTCGCGCCGATCACGAACGCCATCGAGAGGATCGCGACCCGATTGACGGCCGCGAGGAAGTTCGCGATCAGGAACATGTTGCGCTCGAGCGCCTTTCCTTCCTCGTTGAAGAGCGAGTAGACGTAGATCGGGATCGTGTCGCTCATCATCGGGACGCTGAGGAGCAGGTAGAGGCCGGTGTATCCGGTCTTGCCGACGAGCCGTTCCGCCTTCGCGACAAACCACCGGGCGAGCCGCCACCGTTCGGACCACTTGCGCACAGAGCCTTCGAGGTTCAGGCCGAGCCAGAAGATCAGCCAGGCCCCGAGCGTCTTCCCCGCCGCGATCGCCAGGCCGATGCTCGCGAGGTATCCCCAACGACCTTCGATCAGGGGCAACAGGAGAGCGATCTCGATCGGGATGGGCAAGACGAGCGCCACGAGCACCGCATAGCCGAACGCGATGAGGATGTACAGCCACGGAGTGTTGTATGCATCATTCAGGATCTGGAGGAGGTCGACCACGGCCTTCGGCGTCGTATCCGATGTGGGTAATAAAAGCCGCCGCCGTGGATTCAATCATTGGAAAATAGGATGGAGGGCGCCGTCCTGGGTGAGCAGGACCACGCGGCTGTCCTCGCGTTCGGCCGCGATCCGATAGCCGAGGCGATCCGCGAGGCGCTCCGCGAACGTCCGGATGGAGGCGTGGCTCGGGACGTTCTCCGCCTGAAGCCGGAGCCGGCTCTCGCCGACGAAGCTGTATCCCTTGCACTCGATGAACATCGGCTTCCCGAGTCGGTCCAGTTCCGCGTACTCGTCCTCCCAACCGAGGTTCCAGCCTTCCACCAGCGTGTGCCGGACCACAGTCCGGGTCGGCAACGTCGGGAGGAGGGCGAGTGTTTCTCGCAGCTTGTTCCACTCGTGATCGGACTTGGCGGCGACAAGTTTCCGGTAGATCTCCGCGTTCGGCGCCGCCACCGTCACGTACAGCTGCGTCGGGAGGCGGCCTTCCGAGTGCATCCTTCGCAGGACGGCCGGCGTCGTACCGTTCGTCACCAGGAACGTCGACATCTTGCGACGCTTGAACTCGTCGATCATTTCTCCGAGTCGCTTGTACAACGTGGGCTCCCCCGTGAGGCTGATTGCGACGTTCGTCGGGTGCCACGCTTCGAGGAACCGCTCGCGGCTCACGTTCGGATTGCCTTTGAACCCCGTCAGCAACTCGCGTTGTCCGCGAATCGATTCGTCGACGATGAACGCAGGGTCGTCCGCCGCCAGGAGAGAATTCGATCCCCATTCCTGCGTCCGCCAACAGAACTGGCACGCCAGATTGCACGCGTCCACGGCGGGCGTCATCTGGAGGCAGCGGTGACTCTCGATTCCGTAGAACGTCTGCTTGTAGCACCCGACGCCTTTCGTGAGGCTCGCTTTCGTCCAGTGGCAAAGTTTGACGCCACTGTGCTCGCCGACGATCCGATAGCCTTGGCGCTCGAGGACCTCTTGCTTCTCCGGGTCCATTTCGACGCGGCATGACGCAGTGGGTTAAAGGGCTTTCGCGGTCCGGACCGTCCGAAGGCTCGACTGCGCCCGAGGCGCGGGTCGCAAGCTGAGCAATTCGACGTCGCCCGGATGGAACGTCACGGATCGAAAGAGTCCGACCCTTGCTTCGATTTCCTCGAGGCGATCAAGTTCGGCGGAGAAAATGAGGTCCCGGACTTTGTGCGTTCGGCCTCCATAACGGAACGGAGTGGCGATGTTCGTGGCGAACACAGCTTCGATCCAGGCGCGGCCGATGCCGGAGACGCGACGGAACACCCACCAGGGATCGTAATGGACGAGCTGCTCGAGATCCTCCAGCGGGATTGACTCGATCCGTCGAAGGTCGTTCGTGCGCAGCGCCGTCCGGAATCGGAATTGATCCACTCGAAGGGGGCCGTCGAGGACCAACGGCGCTCCCGCGGACAGAGCCAGGACCACGAACGGCACGCGCCACCGTCGATCGACGAACGGGAACACGTAGCTCGCGGCCAGCTCCTCGTCCGAGAAGACGATGCGCCGGTCGACGAGCCCCCGCTGTCGGACTCCGCCCTCAGGCCGCATCGTCCTCCGTGTCGAAAGAGGAAAGCCGACCTCGTCCGGGTTCTCCGATTGGAAGACCCTTGATCTTGGCGGCTTTCTCCAAAAGATGCTTCACGGCATGGCTCGTCTCCGACTCGTCGAGGAGGAAAGCCACTTCCCGTTCGTCGAGGCCGAGTTCTGCGGTGAGGTGGATCCGCATCTCCTCGTCCCCGGAGAACAGTGTTCGGATCGTCGGCAAGAGATCGGTGCGGACGATCGACTGGGAAACATGCAACATCTTCGCCAGCTTCTTCGCGACGGAGTTGCGGGCGCCTCGCTGGGCGCGGGACCGCGACATTTGGATCAGATAATACGGGAACTCGAGCTGGCTTCCCCGGGCGCGCCCCTTGCGGGCGACGGCGACGCCGCTCGACATCATCTCGCTCGCGTACGACCAGAGGCCATATCGTTGCCTCCGTCGCGTGCGCCCGAGGTAGATGTCCGCCCGGCTCAGCGCCTCGTATCCGCGGACGAGGTCGTCCGGTCGGGAGTACTCATGACCGAGGTTCTGGTCCACCCACAGGATCAGGTCTTCCGGCGATTCGTCGAGTTCCCGAACGGCATCGCGTGCGCGCCGCGCATCCCCGGAACGCAAGATTTCCTCGAGGACCGGAAAGATCGTGCGTGCCCGGTCTCGATATCCCAGGGACCGCGTGGCCTCAGCGACAAGCGTGCGTTTTCCGACCGCGAGGGACTCCAGGTCGTTGATCGCGGATCGCAGGTCTCCGCCCGCCCGCTCGACGATCACGTCGAAGACGTCGTCGGTCACGTCGACGCTTTCCTTCGATGCGATGGTTCGAAGTATGTTTTTCATCGCATCCTCGTGAACGCCTTGAAATTTAATGGTCTTGCATAACCGCTTCAGGGAGGACGAGCGCCGGGTCAAGGCGTAGTAGTCGTTCGCGATGAGGACGACCGGCTGCCGAGTCTCCTGGATCATCTCGACGATTGCGCCGATCCCACCTTTATCTTCGCGGCCGAATACGTTGTCGGCTTCGTCCAGGATGATCAGCTTGCGGCCGCCCTCCTTGGAACGAACGAACTCGCCCGTCTCCGTGAAAGTCTGCAGGACTGCACCCCGCGTCCCGACCTTCCGGATTGCCTCCGCATTCCGGCTCTCCGAAGCGTTCATCTCGATCGCGCTCCACCCCATCTCATTCGCGAGCGCGAGCGCGGCGCTCGTCTTCCCGATCCCGGGGTCGCCCTGGAGGACGACCGCGCGCTTGTCCGGCCGACCCTTGTCCCAGGCCGCGGCCCACTTTCGCAGTTCTGCGACGGCGGTGGGATTCCCGACGATCTCGTCGAGGGTCTTGGGCCGGTACTTCTCCGCCCAACCAATCATTGGCTTCGCAGGAAAAGGGTCCGATGAGTCATAACCCTATCAGCAAGGGAGCCGAAAATGGACGGAATCGTAGCGAGCTATGTTTTGTTTAGCTGTTACATGACCGTATTAGAAAATATATGTGGGACCTTGACTCAACTTTCGCCGCCTTTTCCCGAGCGGTCATACAAGTCGCACAACTCAATGAGAAACTCGTCGTACGTCTTCCGGAACTTCAGGCGGTACAGGCGATCGCGCGTCTGCGTCGTCAATTGAATCGTCGTGAGATCCTTGATACGCTTTGCCACGGAGATCTCCTCGAACCATAGTGTTATGTGCACACATAGTACTATGTGTTGTCAATACGAAGCCCCCGCCGCTCCCGTTGCGGCTCGGATTACCGAATGTGAATGGAACCAGGGCGCGCGAGGCGAAGAAATCGTTCTTTCCACCGGGAGTTCCGACAAACTTTCCGCTCGAGTGGGACGTAGGGAGGGACCGTTGTCCTCGAACCTACTCGCGGTAGTCTTCGAGCCGGAGTTGCGGAGGATCGGCCTTCCGTTGGTCGGGTCGCCGAATCCTGCGCTGCATCTCATGCTGCACCCGGTTGAACGTGTCGATCTCGATCAGCGGTTCGTGCTTTCCGCGTTTGATGCCGCCGTTCAGGCGCGCCAGGCCGCAGTACACCGGATTGCTGAGGATGTTCGCGATCGTCTGGCTCGCCCAGGCCCGACCGGTCTTCGTGCGGTATCCGTCCCGGTTGAGCTCCTGGCAGATCTTCGCGATGCCTTTGCCCTCGAGGTAACGTCGGAAAATCAACGAGACCACGCGGGCCTCCTCGTTCTTCACCTGGAGCACGCCGTCGACGTAATCGTAGCCGTAAGGACTCGCGTAAGTCAGGAACGCGTTCGCTTTCTTCACCGCGTTGTTGAGTGCCTCCGCGCTCTGCAGTCCTCGGGCCCGGCGCAACACCTCGCGCTCGTTCAAGTCCCGTTCGACGCACAGTTTCCGAAGCGCCTCGTCCTCCGACTCCGAGGAATAGTGCTGAAGCATCTCGCGGGTTGACCCGAAGCGCATGTAGACTTCCCAGAACAAGAGGACGTCGCCCGGAGACCCGTCCACACAGTGCTTGCACAGGAGGACCTTCTCCCGCCGGACGGTGGGGTCCGCTCGAGGGTTCGCATCGACCTCGTGGCTCACGAGGTTCTTCGGGCTCCAGCACCGTTGACAGCGACCGTCCACGCGTCAGGCCTCCAGGATGACCGGAGGCGCGTGTGCGTTCGACAGGAGCGCCCGCGACCTCAGGCGCTCTTGCGCTTCGTTGAAGGTTTCGATAGGTACGACGGGATCGTGGTCCCCTCTTCGCACGATCCCATCCCAGCGGAGGAACCCGGCGTAGACCGGGTTGTGAAGGATGCGGTACACCTTGATTGGCGTCCAGGCGGTGTCGCGTTTCGTCCGCCGTCCGTTCGCGTTCAGGTCCGCCGCGGTCTCCTCGAGCGTCCGGCCCTCCAGGCAGAGATCGAACATCTCTCGCACGACCTCGGCTTCGTCCTCGATGGGGACGAGCCGGCCTTCCGCGACATCGTAGCCGAGGGGCGGATGGAATCCGAGGATGCCGGGGCCGACGCGCGCCTTCTGGGTCATCCCCATTTTCACGCGTTCGCCAATCTGCTCGGATTCGAGCTGGGCGATCCGTTGGATGATGTCCATGACGAAGCGTCCCATCGCGGTCGAGGTGTCGAGGGACTCGGAGGCGGACACGAAATCCTTCCCCCACCGCTGGAGGTTCTCCATCATCTCCATAAAGTTCCGAGAGTTCCGGTGGATTCGGTCCATCTTGATGACGAGCAACGCGTCCCACGCGTCGCGTTCGGCCATCATCTTCTGATACGCCGGACGGCGGATGTTTCGGCCCGAGTGACCTTCATCGGTGTACCGGGCCGCGACGGACCAGTCTCGGGCGAGGCAGTACGCCTCCAGCCGTTCGCGCTGCGCCTCCAGGGAAAAGCCCTCTTTGGCTTGGTCCTCGGTGGAGACCCTAGTGTAGATCGCAACGCGAACCGTGTGCACCCATCCCGGCGCGCGAAGGAGCGTCAAACTAAAAAAGACTGCCGGTCGGACGAAAGTCTGACGCACTGATGTACGATAAACATCGCTCACAGAGGGCAAGACACGGCGAAGAGAGCCTCGACTTTTATCGGACCGTCTGGATATTTACGGCGGTTAGCCGCGCGCTTCGTGCTATTCCGTAACACAGAAAATCGCCACGGCGGTGGTTCGTAGAAAAGTATCGCCGGTATCGTCGTAAGCACGTATATTATTGGTCTGAGCTGTTCCACTCTGATGCGAATATTTCCGCCCGAGGATATTCCTTACTTGGACTGTCGCGACCGAAGCTCAGTGAGGACTTCCTTCGCCCGGTCCATCCGCACCTTTCGCTCTTTCACAAGAATCTCGGCCACCCGGTCGACTTCTTCACCGACGGCCCCGACCGTCGCCGCGACGTTGCGCGCATGAAGCGACATGTGCCCGCGTTGAATGCCTTCCGTCGCCAACGCCCGGAGGGCCGCGAAGTTCTGCGCTAACCCGACTGCGGCAATCACCTCCGCGAGTTCCTGCGCGGTCTTCACCCCGAGGAGGCGGACATTCGCCTTCGCGGTCGGATGGACCGCGGTGGCGCCGCCGACCAGGCCGACCGCCATCGGGAGTTCGATCGTCCCGACGAGATCTCCGTGGCTGTCTTTCTCCCACGACGTCAGGGAGCGGTACCCACCGGACTTCCACGCCGCGTACGCGTGGGCACCGGCCTCGATGGCCCGCCAGTCGTTCCCAGTCGCCACGACGACCGCGTCGACGCCGTTCATGATGCCCTTGTTGTGCGTGGCGCACCGGAACGGATCCGCATCCGCGAACGCGTACGCCTCCAGGATGCCCTCGACGACGTCCTCTCCGGGGATGTCCTCGGTCCGGATGGCCTCTTTCGCGAAGACGGCTCGCGCGCGGACGAGGCGTCGCACCGCCAGGTTCGAAATGATCCGCAAGTAGACGCGGCCGCCCGTCCATTGCTCGATGTGCGGCGCGACCGCCTCCGCCATCGTGTTCACGGCGTTCGCCCCCATCGCGTCGCGGCAGTCGACGACCAGGTGGGTAATCACCATGTGTCCCCGTTTCGTATCCACGACGCGCACCTCGACGTCCTTCGCGCCGCCCCCGACCTTCACGAGCATCGGATCCTTCTCGTTCGCGATCGAGAGGATTTCGTCGCGGTGGTGGAGGATCGTCATCCGCGCCCCGTGAGGGTCCGAGACCCCGACGAGCTGGATCTGCCCGAGCATGATCGGACCCGAGGTGCTCGCCGAGAACCCACCTCGCTCTCGGGCCATCCGAGCCGCGTTCGAGGCCGCCGCGACGACGCTCGGCTCTTCGATCGCCATCGGGACCAGGTAATCGCGTTCGTTGATCCGGAAATTCACCGCGATCCCGAGGGGGATCGGCATCGCGCCGACCACGTTTTCGATCATCCGGTCGACCTGGTCGAACTTGAGCGCCCCCGTGTTCCGGATCGTCTCGATTTCCGCGTCCGAGAGCTCTCCGAACGATCGGATGACTTGCCAGCGATCTTCGGGGCTCTTCTTGTAGAAACCCGACACCTCCGAACTCTTCACGGCGGCACCTTGCGTCGGAGAAGACTGTCCGGCCATAAAGGCATCGCGCGGCGGCTCAGGTGGCGACGCGGGTCCCGCAGTTCGGGCAGAACGAGATCCCGGTCGCGACCGGCGAGCCGCAGTTGGTGCAGAAGCGACCCGACCCGGAGGCGGGAGGCTGCCCCGCGTCCCGGGGGGCCGGTGCCGGCGGACCCGCAGGCGGTGGCGGCGCGTATGGCGGATATCCGTATGGAGCTAGATACCCGGGGTACATCATCGGCCGAGACTTCGTCACCTGCCCTCCCTCGGCGACGATGAGGATGACCCCGACGATCATGAGCGGGATGCCGATGCAAAGAAACGGGAAAAACAGGATTCCAATCACCGACAAGGCCACCCCAATGACCAGGAGCAGCGCGCCGGTGGTCAGTTCGGCCAGTCGAGCCTGCCTCCCGTCGATTCGACGAATTCGCGCATAATGATATAAATATTGCTTGAGGACATGCCGCGCGACAGAGACCGCATCGTGGGGTGAGCGAGATGCCCGTCGTCCTGGGAAACATCGCGATCCCGTTCCAAGCGACCGCATCGGGCTCGCCGGTCGGATTGTGGCTTTTCCTCCTCGGCCTCTACGTCGCCTTCCTCCTCATCGCGTTGTGGGTGTACCAGGACGCCCGGATTCGCGGCATGAACAGCCTCTTTTGGTTCGCCATCGTGTTCCTGGTCCCGGTGTTCGGACTCGTCGGCTACGTCATCTATCGTCGTGACCGTCCGCTATGAAGAACCGGTGCGCTCTCCTGGCCGTCGGTCGGGGGGATCGCGCCTGTGACGATTCAGAGTTCGAATACTGGCCTAAGACTTGTCAAGATCGAGCGTCAGCCAGAACGTTTAAACCATGTCACATCATGACGCCGCCGGGGTCATCATGGAGGAGCCTACACCTTCGGGAGCGAAGCCTGCCCCGAAGAGCAGAGCAGTGTGGATTGCGGTTGCGGTCATCGTCGTGATTGTTGTGGTCGTTCTGGCCGCAGTGCTTGGCGGATTGTTTAATCCCGCGCCGGCGAAGCCTGCCCTTCGGATTGGGACGTTGCTTTCGATTACGGGTGCGCTGAGCCAGTACGGGCCGGGCGACACGCAAGGCGCGTACCTCGCCGTCCATCAAATCAACGCGGCGGGGGGCGTGCTCGGCCAGCCTATTCAGCTGTTCACGGAGGACGATCAGACCGATCAAACGGCGGCTGCCGCCGCCACGACGAAGCTGATTACGCAGAACCATGTCAACGCGATTGTCGGCGCGCAGTTCTCCGGCGGCACGATCGCCTCGATTGGAATCGCCAAGGCGGCAGGCGTCCCGATGGTCTCTCCGTCCGCCACTTCGCCTGCGTTGTCGAACCTGACCTTGACCGGCGGCTACTTCTTCCGGACCGCGCCCTCGGACGCGCTTCAAGGCGTGGTCGCAGCCAAGTACCTCTTTACGAACCTGTCCTACCGGTATGTCAACTTGGTCGGACGCGACGATTCCTACGGACGGGGCCTTGTGGGCGTGATTAACACCAAGTTTACCGCGCTCGGCGGCCACGTGAACACGACCGTGATCATCAATCCGAAGGCCACGACGTTCACGACCGACCTTCAGACCCTGTTCTCGACCAACCCGCAAGCGGTCTACTTCGCCGGGTTCCCCGGTGAGGGGCTCATCTTGATGACCCAATGGCACCAAGGTCTCTCGAGCAACACCGGGTGGGACCGGCCGTGGATTTTCTCCGAGGGACTTGACGGCCAGGCCTTCATGGACCAGTTGCACGCGCCATCGGTCGGGGTCGACGTCACGAAGATCAAAGGGACGGCACCCGTCTCGCCCTTCGGCGCGGTTCACGACGTCTTCGTGGCCCAATACAAGGCAGCGACCACGACGACCTCGACGCCGGTGCTCTACACGGACTACACCTACGACGCGGTCTACCTCATCGCCCTTGCCGCGCAGAAGGCAGGTTCCGTCGATGGAACGGCAATCAAAGCAAACCTGCCCCTCATCGCCAAGGGAGCCGGAACCGTGATTACGCCCGGAAACTGGACCCGTGCGTTGACCACGATAGCGGCCGGTGGTTCGGTGAACTGGGAAGGAGCGGCCGGTTCGGAGGACTTCGACGCGAACGGTGATGTCCGAGGGCCCTACGAGGTCTGGGGCGTAAACAGCACGTTCCAGATCGTGCGGCTCGACTTCATCCCGGAGTCGAGCATCCAGGCCGCCCCACCCGCGACGGTGTCGAGCCAGTCGGCCGCCGTCACGCCGATGTCGAACGGGTTCATCGAGAAGGTTCAGGTCGCCGTCTTTGCGCGGCGGTTCTGAACCCTTTTCCCCTTTTCCGGTCGGTCAGCCTTGGCCGCCTAGGTAGAGCTTCCCGACGTCCGCATTGTGGAGCAGCCACTCCCCGGTACCGGCGAAGCGATTCCGCCCCGTCTCGAGGACGTATCCCCGGTCCGCGATGGCGAGCGCCTTCTTCGCGTTCTGCTCGACCATCACGATTCCCGTGCCGCCTTCATTGATCTCTGCGATTTTCGAGAAAACCGTATCGACGAGCTTCGGAGCGAGCCCGGCCGATGGCTCATCGATCAGGAGCACGTCCGGGTCGAGCATCATCGATTTCGCTAGCGCGACCATCTGCTGCTCCCCGCCGCTGAGACTCCCGGCGGGTTCGCGGAGTTTTGGCTGAAGGTTCGGGAACATCTCGATCGTCTCCGTCGCCCGATCCCGGATTTCGGCATCGTTCATCATGCGAGATTGGGTCCGGTCACCGCCGCGACGCCCCGGGATCGGAAGGGGTGAAATCCTCCGGGTAATTGCGCCCATCTCGAGATTCTCGAGCACGGTCAGGGTCGGGAACGTGTTGTTCGTCTGCGGGACGTAGCCCAGTCCCATGATGACGAGCTCCCGAGGGTGAAACCCGGTGATGTCCGTGTCCCGGAAGAGGACTCGACCCTCCGTGGGACGGAGCAGGCCGAAGATCGTCTTGACCAGGGTCGACTTGCCGGCCCCATTCGGTCCGATCAGGACGACCATCTCCCCCTCTTCCAGCGTCATGGAGACCCCGTGAAGAATCTCCATTTCTCCGTAGCCCGACCGGAGATTCTGCGCTTGGAGGAGCAAGTCTATCCCCCGAGGTATGAGTCGATCACGGCCGGATCCGCTTTTACCATCTCCGGGCGACCTTCCGCGATTCGGCGACCCTGATGCATCACAATGACCCAATCGCATCGATTCATGACCACGTTCATGTCGTGTTCAATCAGGAAGAACGTCCTCCCGTTCTGGCGAAGCTTCTCGATCAGGTCCATGAGGCTCCCGGCCAACGCCGGGTTGACCCCGGCGACGGGCTCGTCGAGAAGGACCAGCGTCGGGTCCGACATCAACGCTCGCGAGAGTTCGAGGAGTTTTTTCTGCCCGCCCGAGAGGGTTCTCGCGTGCTCGTTCGCGAGCCCGTCGAGCTGCGTCAGCTTCAACACCTCGCGGGCCCGGGCGCGCCACTGCTTCTCGTCGCGCTTGACCTGGCCCGGCCGGAGGAAGAGGTTGATCAATCGCTCGCCGGAATTGTTCTTCGCCGCGAGGACGAGGTTCTCCAGGACCGTCAGGTTGCGAAGCTCGTGGGGAATCTGCCACGTCTTCGTGAGCCCGAGGTGCACGATTTCGTACGGGGGCAGTCCATCGATTCGCGTGCCGTCGAACCAGATCTCCCCGCCGTCGGGTCGATAGAGCCCGGCAATGATGTTGAACAAAGTCGATTTCCCGGCCCCGTTCGGCCCGATGAGGCCCGTGATGGACCGAGGGAGGACCGCGAGGCTGCAGCGGTCGACCGCCTGGATTCCTCCGAACGCCTTCTCCACCGCGTTCACCCGAAGAATCGTTTCGGAGGCCATTCCCGAGACTCACCTCAAGACTCGTTTGTGCTCCCGCAGGATGCCCTCGGGACGGTAGATGATCAGGAGGATCAGCAGGACGCCGATGAACATCAACCGAATGTAGAAGATCGTGGCTCCAATCGCTCCGGGCGCGAACTGCTCGAGGAGGACGAACACCCATCCCAACGCATACAGCGCGAGCGCACCGATGACGCCGTTTCGTACCCACCCCCGTTCCCGGATCTTCCGCAGCACCCGGGGCCAAATGGAGGTCGGCTGGTATCGGCCGAACACGATCAGCAGCACGGCAGCGACCACAATCGCGACCCCACCGACAATCAATGACGAACGCAGGGTGGGAAGGCCGGTGGCGAGAGCGATCGGCACATAGTCCTTCAATTGAACAGACAGCCACTCCAATCCGTAGATCAGGAACGCGCCGACAATCGCGCCTCGGTTGTTGCCGGAACCCCCGACGATGACCATCACCCAAACGGAGAACGTCACGGCCGGGGCGAAGCTGGATGAAGGGGAGACGTACCCGAGGGTCACCGCGAAGAGGGCGCCGGCGAGTCCCATGAGCGCTCCGCCCATGGCGAAGGCCTGGAGCTTGTAGTTGAACGTGTTTTTCCCGAGGGCCATCGTGGCCTCTTCGTCTTCTCGGACCGCGCGGAGGACGCGACCCCAGGGCGATTCCGCCATGAACTGGAGGAGGAGGATGAGCAACAAGAGAATCGCGGAGCCGATTCCCACGATCGTGATCGCGTTGAGGAATGGCGCTTCCGCACTCACGAACTCGATGGGCTTCGGGATTCCGGTGATTCCAATGGCGCCGCCCGTCACGGACTGAAGGTTGTTCGCGAAGATTTGCAGAATCGATGCGAAGGCCAGGGTCGCGATCGCGAGGTAGTCCGCCCGGAGCCGGAGCGCGGGAAGGGCGATGATGGCGGCGGCCGCCCCGGAGGCGAACATGGCGAGGACCGCCCCGACGGCTAGCGGGAGCGAGTACCCACCCAGATGACCCGGATAGACGGGAATGCCCCCGATCACGATCGGCGGGGCCGGCGCGGTGATAGCGATTGCCATCGTATACGCCCCGATGAGGTAGAAGCCGGCGATGCCCGCGTTGAACAACCCCGTGTAACCCCACTGGAGATTGAAACCCAGGGCGAGGACCGCGAAGATGACCGCAATGCTGGCGTAGAATCCGACGTTGGTCAGGATTCCCTGCGGCGAAGCTCCGGCCAAGACACCCGCGATCACGCCGGCCAAGACGATGCCTGCGATGGCCACGAACGCGATGATCTCGCTCCACGGCAGCTTGCGCCCGGCCATTTGCTCCGCGACCCCTGCGGAGCCGGTCGACGCCATCACCGGCCCCCGTTCGCTTCGCCTGCCGGGGTCTCGATCGCGCCCCGTTCGCCACCCACTGCGCGGGTGATCCGCTCGATGAAGAACGACCGTCGGGCGAAGGCCGGCCGTCGCCCAGCGATGCCCCAGGGCCGGAAGATCAGCACGATGATGAGGATGATGAACGGAATCGCCACCTTGTAGGCGCTCCCGAACTGCAAGCCGATGACATCCGGACGTTCGAGCCAGACCAGAAACGGGACCGACATTTCCTGGGAGAGTCCGACCAGGAGGCCGCCCAGCATCGCCCCGTAGGGCGAGCCGATTCCCCCGACGATGACTGCCGCGAAGATGAGTAGGATGACGTCGAAGCCCATCGTTGGGGTGACTGCAGTGCCGAGGCCGAGCAGGACCCCCGCGGTGGATGCGAACGAACAACTCACGACCCAGGCGGCGTAGGTCACGCGTTTCGTGTCGATGCCCGTCGCCTTCGCGAGCTCGAGGTTGTCCGCCGTCGCACGCATCGCTTTGCCGAGGTTCGTGTACTTGAGCAGGACATGAGCCGAGATCACGAACGCAAGTCCGACCAGAAGCGTGAGGATCCCGGTGACCGGATGGATGCCCAGCCCCGGAACGATGACGATGTTCTGCGTGGCCGGCACGGGGTAAATCCACTCGGCGGTCCCCGCGACGGATCGGATTCCGTTCTGGATGATCAGCCCGACGCCGACCGAGGCGACGATCGGAGGGACCGGGCCGCGGCCCTCGAGGCGGGAAAAGATGACCACCTCGAGGAGGATGCCGACGACGGCGAGGACGAGAAACGAAACAATGGCGCCCCAGATCAGGGAGAGCCCGTTGAGGCTCAGCAGCAGCGCCAAGTAGGCCCCGAGGGTCATCAGGTCTCCGTATGCGAAGTTCGCGAAGCCCCGGATGCCGTAGAGGACCGTGAGACCGATCGCGGCGACAATCACGATGCTGCTGACCACCAATCCGCCCATCGCATACTGAAGGATGATGATGCCAAAGACGAACGTGAGGGCGCTAATCACCGCAACCGCGATGACCAGCCCGATGGAGGCTTGGACAAGTTGTCGACGGAACCGCGCCGTCGGGCGCAGGGCCGCCCATCGTGACCACACGCGACCCGGTGTGGATGGCTCCGACCCGGAGACTTGGGCCATGGTTCAATCTGACATGCGAGGAAGGTCCCGAACCCCATTAACCTTTGCGGGCATCGGTGAAAAGTCTTACAACGGGAGCGACCTTGTCGTCTCGTGCAACTCGATCGCGTCGTGCTTCTCGAGCCCTCCGGCGCGAAGCATTTCGTGGTCCTGGACCGGGAGGTGGTCAACGTCCCGGCGGTCGGCGTCGTCCGCGCGGACACGCTACGCTCGGCCCTGGGCCGTCGTTGGTCCGTGGGAGGCCGATCGTTCCTCGTGCTCACCCCGTCGATTCGAGACGCGGTTGGTTCCGTTCGTCGCCAGGCACAGATCATCGGCCCGAAGGACGCTGCTTCCCTCATCTGGAATTGCGACATCAAGGCCGGCGACGTGGTGGTCGAGGTCGGCGCGGGTTCGGGGGCCCTGACGTTGGTGCTCGCCCAGGCTGTGGGTCCAACCGGGCGCGTCGTGACCTACGACGTACGGTCAGACTTCTTGGACCGGGCTCGGGAAAACGTTGCGGCCGCAGGACTTGGAGAACGCGTCGAGTTCAAGCTCGGCGATGGCCGCGCGGCCATCCCGGAAACCCAAGTGGACGCATTCGTGGTCGACATCCCGGATCCGTGGGAGGCGGTCGGGACCGCGGCGAATTCGCTTCGGCCGTGTGGCCACTTCGCTTCCTACTCGCCAAACGTCGAACAGGTGAACCGCACGGTCGCCGCCCTCCGCGCACGGACGTTCGTGGAGGTCCGCACGCTCGAGATCATCGAGCGCGAGATCGAGGCGTCCGAGTCCGGGACCCATCCGTCGTTCGCTCCGTTGGGCCACACCGGGTACCTGACCTTCGCGCGCTGCGTCATCGAGACGTTCTGACGGCCGAGGTACCATGGAAGGACGGGTCGCCTATCCGACCCTCATCGGCTCGAAGCGAGTCGGCTGGACAACTCGGCGGGCCAGCTGGGTAAACCGCTCCGCATGTTGTGTGTGGACCGGCATCACGGCCTTCGCGTCGATCGTGCGGATCATCTCGCCGACCTCGCGTTCGCTGAGGTGTCCGGAGGCGTGCAACTGGTGTCGTCGTAGGCCGAAACGATCGAGCCAGTGCTGCAGCACCGCATCGTTGACATCGTCCTCCTCGAACGGCTCGCTCTTCGAATGGATGAACGGCGAACCGGGAGGGGGCCGCAGGTCGACGAGTTCGGGCAGGTGCCAGAAATCGAGCTGGACCAAGTACTCCGACGGCCGAGCTGCGATTTGTTCCGCAGTCACGACGCGATCCTTGAGCTTTGTCTGCAAATCTTTCTCCCAGGGATCCGTTTTCCGCATGAGGCGGTCGAACAAGACTAGGTCGCCGGCCTTCGTTACGTCGGGGACTTCGATGTGCGTGTCCTTCTGCAGCGTCAGGAGGAGATGCGCGGTCTTCGCGTTCACGACGAACTTGCGACCGACCGCCTGAGCCGTCTCGAAGAACGTACGTATCCGGTCCACGTCGCGCCCAGGAAAGGTGACGATTGCGAGCTTCTCCTTCAGCGGCGTCAGGAGGCGAATGGCGTCCTCCTTCACGTCGGCCTCGGTCAGCGTGCCCCGCGGATCGTCCGGCGTGACCCGCGTGCCTTCCGTGATCAGGACGACGGGTTTCGCTGCGGCTGCGGCCGCGATGAAGTCCTCCGTCAACACCTTCTTCGGCCCGTGGTGACGGAGGTCCCCGGTGTACGCGATCGTGCCCTCGCTCGTGTGAACGAGGTAGCCGTACGCCGCCGGGGCGCTGTGGTCGACGTGGATGGGCTCGACGTCGAGGCCGTCGACGGTCGTGCTCTGGCCCGAGCGGAACGTTTGGTAGGCGTGCGTCCCGAGCCTCAAGATCGGCGCTCGCGCGGTCGTGTCGAGAGACTCGAGGATGGTCCGCGCGCCCTCCCCCAGGTGGACCGGGATGTTCGGATCGACGAACCGCAGGTGCTGCGTATGGTCGTAGTGGACGTGGGTGATGAAGATCGCCGAGAAGGCGGGCGGCTCCCAGGCCATCTCGGTTGGGTCGAGGGCTTCCGAGGAGTAGAGGCCGGGGATGCGCTTCATCAGGTCGAGGGCGAAGTAGTCTCGGAGGCCGAATCGTTCTCGCGGTTGAAGGAACTCGACGAAGTACTGCTCGCCGAGGTCGAATGGCGCGCCCATGTCGAGCCAGACCCGTGCGTCGCGGTCCTCGACGAGGATCTTGTTCCCGCCGATCTCTCCGACGCCGCCATAGAAAGTGAGGTTCGCCACGGCCGCCTCGGGTCCGCGGTCAATCCGCGAGCTGCACCACGATCACGTCCCGAACCGCCTTCATCGACCGGAAGCTGAGGATCAGCCGTCCCTCGGGATCTGCCTTGAAGAGGCGCGTCTCGACCGTCTCCGCCGGCGTAACGAGGAGCGATTGGATCCGGCCCGTCTTCGTTTCGAGGAGGAAGTCCGCCAAGACCCCGAGGATCTGTCCGTCCTCCGTCATGACGGTCTTGCCACGGAGTTCTGTCGCAAAAACCTTCATTCCCGCCGCGGCGCGTATCCTCGCGTCCTTATTTTTCCTTTCTGGCCTCGGAGGCCGTGACGTCCGTGCGAAACCGTCTGCACCAGAGACAAACGAATTGGCGAGATTGGGGACGGCACTTTCTTATAGAGCCGGTGGCGTTTTCTCGGCCCCTCAACGGAGGCTCCCGCCATGGACAACATCGTTGTCGAACGCAGCGCTTTCGTCGGCCTCGTCACGTCCGCGGTCGAGGCGTACAATCGTGAGACGAACGGATTCCTGGTCGGGAACCGCGGGACCCGGCGCATGAAGCAGCGTCCGCGCGAAGTGACGGTCCTCCGGGCCGCGGTTCCGCTCCAGACGGAAGACCGCAAGCCGAACTGGGTGAGCCACGGGAACGAGAAGGCGTTCAAACGTGCCCGGGGGGCGATCGAGAACCTCGATGTCGGCGGCTATGCAGTGCTCGGCGGCTTCCACTCTCACACGGGCGACGATGGGGCGGCGAGCCTCTCACGGACGGACCTCGATTACGTCGCCGACGAGCTGCGGCGCATCTCTCGAGGTCGACCGGCGGAGCGCGTCAAGTGGCTCGAGGTCGTCCTGGCGCTGAAGCGTCGAGAGTGGTCTCGGAACCACGAACCCGGCTGGACGACCCGAACGTACCGGAGGAAGCTCGGCTGCACGGTGGCCATGGATCCGACCCACGGATACGACATGACGATCGGCGGCTTCTGGGTCGAAGGCGAGCCGGACGGCGAACCGGGTCGCTGGGACGTCGTTGGCACGAGCGAGGCGCGCTTGCTTCTGCCGTGGAACCAGTGACGTCGATCGACTACCGGGTCGCGGGCGGCTGCTGACCCGACGGCTGTTGACCGGACCATCCGCGGCGGCCGAGGCGGCTGCTGAGCAGCTCTTGCACCTGGGCCGGTCGGGGGATCATGTCGAGGTTCATCGTGTCGTCTCCCGTGTCCACCACGATCGTCCCGATCCGAAGGATCCGCTGCCCGAACGACTGTTTCATGTCGACCCGCTCGAGCTGCGTGTAGGGGATCATCTCCGTGTTCTTGTTCAGAATCCCGTCTTCGCGAATGATCTTGTTGTCGGTGATGACGTACCGCGTCGTCTTGCGCTTCAGCTCAGCGATGATGAACGCGACGAGGGCGAGGAAGAGGAAGAAGGCGGCGAGGATCGCGCTGACGGGCAAGCTGCCCAAGGCCGGGTTCACAAGGGTCGAGGAGAACCGCCACGGAAGTTGGAGGAAGAGGGCTCCCGCCACGATCAGAGCGAGGACCACCGCGCTCCACCATCGGAGGGCGATGAGCCGAGTCGGTCGCGTCACCAGCAAGGTCTGTTCGCCCGAATAGGACATGGTCTGCCGTCCGCGTCATTCATCTGGAGAGGTCGATAAAATGGTTTCGACCGGATTCCGAATGCGGCCTCAGAGGAGATCCGGTTCGACAGAAGAAACTTCATATCGTCAGGATTGGCTGACCGCCGCGAGCCCATGACGGTCCTGTTCGGGACGCTCGGGTGGAGGCCCCAGAGCCTCCTGCCGTCGATCCGGTCGACCGAGGATCTCGAGCGGGTCGTCTTCTACCATAGCGACCACGCGAAGAGTCGGGACGCGCGCTCGAAGGTGATGGAATTCTGCCGTGCCCTCGGCGTGACGGCGAACGCGATCGAGGTGAGCGACGCGTTCGACTTGTTGCACGTCGCCGGCCAGCTCCGGGCGGACGTCCGGAAGGAACGCGCCGCGGGGGCCGACCTCCGGTTCAACATCGCCGGCGGGACGCGCCTGATGAGCAGCGCCGCCCTGCTCGTGTGCATCCTGGAGGGCATTCCGGCGACGTACGTCCACGACGAGACCTACCAGGAGATCGCCCTCCCGCTCTTGCGAATCAGCTACGGGCAGGGGCTCACCGCGAAGCAGCGGGACGTGCTCTCCTTCCTCGTCCGAAACCGCGAAAAGGACTTCACGGAGACGGCCCTCGCGAAGGCCCTCGGAGTCCACAAGGCGACGATGAACCATCATCTGCGGGAGCTCGATGCGAAAGGGGCCATCGCCCGCCTTTCGGATCCGGCAGATGCGCGGCGACTGATCGTGAAGCCGACACCGGGCATGGAGCTCCTCGTCGGGTGAGACGGTGGCCTACCGCACGCTGATCGCGACGATGGGCTACGACGAACGTCATGTCCTCCCTTCCTTGCGGCTCCTGCCGTACGACCGACTCGTCCTCGTGGCCGGCCGAGAGACATTCCGGTCGGCGGGGTTCCGCCGCCTCAAGGTCCTCGAACCGGGACTCCGCACCGTCCGCGTCGACCCCTTCGACCTGACGGATGCCCTCGAGGCGATTCGAGGGACGATTCGCCGCGCCATCGGGGATGGTTCGGTCCGGATCAGCGCGAGCGGCGGTACGAAGATCCTTACCAATGCGGCGATCCTGGCGGCGTTCCAGGAAGGAGTCGAGGCGTGGTATTGCGACCCCGATCCGGTGCGGCTGCCGGTGCTCCGAGGCGTGAGCCTCGCCGCGGCGTTCTCGCCCGCCGAGGGCGCGATTGCACTGGCGCTTCACGGACCAATCGGCTACGATCGTCTCGTGGCCGCGGTCGTCGTCCGAGGGTTCGCGCGACGCACCGTGCTCGGCGCGATCCGTACGCTTGCCGCCAAGGGTTTGATCGAACTCGACCGGGACGACGGCACCGTGGTCGTCCGACCGTCGCCGAGGTTCGCCCTGTTCCGCGACCACCTCCGGGCCGTTCCCAAAAAGGCCTAAGAGGACGGAGCCGTTGCCGCACCGAGGGCGGAACGGGATGGTCCAGGTCCGGGTCGAGATTCGGCTGAAAAAGGGCGTCACCGACCCGGAGGGTGACAACGTCCAGAAGGCCCTGAATCTCCTTGGATTCAAAGGGGTCCGCGGCGTCCGAAGCTCGAAGCTCTTCCTGATCGACCTTCAGACCAAAGACGCTCGAGCCGCACGGAAGGAAGTCGAGGAGATGTGCCGCCGACTCCTGGCGAATCCGGTGATCCACGAGTACGCGATCGAGATCGAGAAGTAGCCCGATGGCCCTCACGCGTAACCGCGGATCCGCTCGCGGCGCACCGGTTCCTGCAAGTGGTCCGCGGCCATGAGAGTCGACTTCTTCATTTCCCGCTCGGCCGCGTTTGTGAAGTCCGCCATCGTGATCCGGTGACGCTTGCCGCGTCGGAGGGACGAGCGCATCGCCTGCCGCACGACGTTGAGGATCGAACCCCCGCTCATCACATACTTCTTCGCCAGGATCTCGTAGTCGACGTCCTTCGATAGCGGCGCCTCTTTCGGCACGAGGCGCGTGTAAATCTTTTGCCGCAAGGCCGCGTCGGGGATCGGGAATTCGACCGCGATGTCGACCCGCCGATCCAGGGCCCGGTCCATGACCTTCGCGAGGTTCGTCGCGAGGACGACGACGCCCGGATAGTTTTCTATCTGCGCCAGGAGGACGTTCACATCGCGATTCATCCAAGGAGTCGCCATGAAACCGCGGCGTTGGAAGACCGCGTCGGCCTCGTCGAAGAAGAGGACCGCACCGGCCTCGAGGGCCGCGTGGAAGACGTGTTCGATGTTCTTCTCCGTCTCGCCGACCCACATGTTCTCCAGTTGGGCGTAATTGACGACGTGGAGCGGCCGTCCGAGTTCGCTGGCGATCGCTTCGGCGGCCATCGTCTTGCCGGTCCCCGGCGGGCCCGCGAAGAGGAGGCTCAGGCCTTTCGTCTTCTTCATCACCTTCTTCAGGCCCCAACGACGGTACATGAGGCCTTTGTGCCTCAGCTCCGTCAGGGCGTCGAGGAGACCTTCCCGCGTCGCCTCCGCCAGCACGAGGTCGGCCATCGTGAAACGCGGCGTGACAATCTGCGCGACGGGTCGCGGGGTCTCGTGGACATGGGTTTCCGGCGGCTCTCGTTCGTCCTCTGCCTGATACACCTCCACGCCGGCATCGAGGAGGTGGATGATCCGGCGGACATCATCGCGGGAGACGTGGCGGCACGACTCGCGGATGCGCCCGCACTTCGGGCACTTCACGATCCATTGGTCCCGGTCCTCTTTGCCCATCCTCGTTCCCCCGAGGCACCTCGGCCGATCGCGGCCGGGCAGGTGTGAGGCGAAGAGATTCGCGGAGCTATTTAAACATCGCCGGGGCGACGGAGGATGGGGTGCGAACTCGCGGGTTTCGCCGCGCCGTCGACGGTCATCGGGAGCCGCGCTTTCGGCTTGGATCTCGGGCCTCCGGTGCGAGGCCCGGAATCGCGGACGCACCTTCGCCTCCGCGCCACGAGGGGAACTCTCGGGCCATCTGTACCGCGAGGTCGAAGTTGTGGACCGAGACCTCCTCGATGTTCACGCCAAGCGGAACCGCCGGATGCGATTGGGCGGCGGCCGCGTGGAGATGCGACCATAGCGTGTGCGCAACGTCCAGCGACGCCCGTCCGGGCGGGCCACCGGGGGAAGGGAGGAGCGCCTCTTCTGTCCTCGGCGAAACAGTGGCTCCGAGCCACACGAGGAATTCGATGTCCTGGTAGTCCGAGACCGGCGCGAAGCTCGGGAGGACGGTCGCGGGCTTCAGGTTCTGGGAGGAACACCGCCGGCCGTACGCCCGGAGGACGGTCGCCATCGGCTCGGCTTCGAACAGGACCTGGGTCGTGAAGAAGTCGCAGCCCGCCCGCGTCTTGTCGACGAGTCGGTCGACCTCGTGATCGCGTTCCGCGATCGTGATGTTCCCGAGCGCGATGTCGTTACGCCCCTGGGTCACGTTTCGCAGGACTCGGTTCGCTTCGACGACGGAAGGGCCGGGATATCGAACGCGACTGCTGTTCCCTCCGACGAGCACGAAGTTTCGGAGGCCATGTTGCTGGAGCGATTCTTGGATCCAACGTCGAAGCACCGACTCGGATGGAACATGCGCCACGACTTTGTTCACGATCGGGTCGACCCCGAGGTCTCCTAGGAGGGCGGCGAAATCGCGCGGATCCAGATCGCGGTAGAACGGTTGTCCGGCGTGGTTCTCCTCGAGGACCTCCGGAATGTTCACCGCATCGAGGTTCTCCAGCGACCGGACCGAATCACGAACCCGCTCGACGAACGTGTTCACGGCCTTCTCGCTCACCCGCCTTCCGGGCGGGACGATTTCGAGGACGACCGGTGTGGAGGCGAGCGCCTCTCGGAACGGCCGACGCATGCAAGCCCGCATGGGTACGCCGAGATACTTGAACGTTGACAATGAACGCGGAGGGAGATTCTTAATTTTTTCCTAGAAAGATGGCTGCAAAATGGCTTTTCCCCATGAGGCCTACGGCTCGGCGGCCGGAGGCTCGGGACTGCTCGAAGATTCTCCCGTTCCCTGGTGGACCGGGCCTCACTTCTACGGCCGTGGGGCCCATGATGCCATTCGGCGATGCGGTCACCATCCAGGCGAACCGAGTCCCACTCCTTCCGGAAAAAAGCTGATTCCTGGTTGTGTGTAAACCCGTCCTCAGCACCGAAACGACTATCCAGTCCGCAGTCCATGATGAATATGCCCACGCAGCTTCGTCCCAGAGTCTGAACGGAGGAGCGGACGAGTCTTTTCCCTTTGGTCCCTTCGATTAGGCCACGAGTGACGGTAGCCATATGCACAGTCAGGCCAGCGCTCAAGTCGCCCAAACTTTGTTCGACGCGTTCAACGCCCACGATCTCGACCGCCTCGAGGCTCTGACGTCGGACGGGTTCCTGGGAATCGGGCCGGATAGCCCCGACCTCCGGATGGGTCGTCGTGGCGGCAGGGCCTGGGCGGCCGCATACTTCACAGGCTTCCCCGACTCGAAGTGGACGAAGGAGCGGATTTTCGGCCAAGACACCGCGTTCGTCCTCCAAGTGATCTACACAGGGACGCACACGGGCGCGTTCGAGGGAGCCGAGACGGTGCCGCCAACCAACAGGACCGTAACGGTCCCCGCCACGTTCGTGGGCATCGCGCGGGATGGGAAGATCGAGGACCTTCGCGGGTATTGGGACCGACTCCTAGTGCTTCGACAGCTCGGCCTCTTTCCGAACGACGAGTGGAAACGCCAGGCCGCTCCGTTGGCCTTGCAACGGACCCGCTCGTAGCTCGGAGAAGCCCGACACCCGCAACCTCGCTCACGCCGACGGGCTTCGGCGCTTCCAGGCCTTGGGCTTCCAGCACGCCGCGAAGCCATCGCCGCCGACCACGTGCTGGTGACGCTCCTTCCCGAGCGCCCTTGAGGGAGTCCATCCCAGGAGCCGCTTCGCACGGAGCACGCTCATACCGCGGCGCGGAAGGTGCATCGCCCGGCAGGAGCGTTTCCGACAGTCTCTCCGAGGTGAAACGAGAAGCATAATGTATCGCGGGCGACTCTCCGAAAACGAGGCGAAGGGTTGGGCGATCGAATCCGGCGGAGGGCCCTCCCGTTCTCGCTCCATGACATCACGCTGGGCGACGCCTCGGCGCACGAACTCGCGGCGATTAGCGAGCGGATGGGGCTTGCGCTCAGCGTCGACGAGATGCGGCGGATCCAGGCGCACTTCCACGACCTCGGACGCGACCCGACCGAGGTGGAGCTCCAAAGCCTCGGACAGGCGTGGTCCGAACACTGCTGTTACAAGTCCTCCAAGGTGATCCTGAAGGAGTTCATCTTCCCCGTTCAAGCGCCGTACGTGATCGACCGAGGGGACGCCGGCGTGGTCGAATTCGACGAGGACCACGCGTACGCCCTGCGCATCGAGAGCCACAATCATCCGTCCGCGATCGAGCCCTACGGCGGCGCGAACACGGGCATCGGCGGGATCTTGCGCGACGTCCTCGCGATGGGCGCCCAGCCGATTGCCCTGGCGGATCCGCTCCACTTCGGCCCACTCGATTACCCGATGGAGAAGTTGCCCCGCAGCACGAGACATCCGAAGTATCTCTTTGGCGGCGTCGTCGCGGGCATCCGCGACTACGGGAACCGCGTCGGAATCCCGACGGTCGCGGGCTGCATCCTCTTCGACGAGGGCTACCTCGGGAACATCGTGGTCAACGTGGCGTGCGTCGGCTTCGGGAAGAAGTCTCAGTTCGTGCGTAACCGCGTCGGCTCGGAGAACGCCGTCTTCATCCTCGGCGGAGGACGCACGGGTCGCGACGGGATCCACGGCGTCACGTATGCGAGCGTCGACCTCACGGACAAGGCGGTCGAGGGATGGGAAGCGGGCGCCGTCCAGCTGGGCGATCCGATCCTCAAGGAGCCGCTGATCCATGCGTGCGTCGAATCCGCGCAAGCCGGGCTTCTGGACGGCCTGAAGGACCTCGGCGGGGGCGGCCTGTCGTGTGTGATCGGCGAGATGGCCCTCGGGGGCGGATTCGGAGCCGAAGTCGACCTGGAGAAGGTCCTCCAGAAGGAGGAGGGACTCGCACCGTGGGAGATCTGGGTTTCCGAGAGCCAGGAGCGGATGATGCTCGCCGTCCTGCCGGAGAACGTGGACCGCGTCTTGCGGATCTTCGATCTGTACGACGTCCCCGCCACGGTCATCGGTCACGTGATCCCGGAGAAGGTGTGCCGAGTCCGCTATCAAGGGACCGTCGTCCTCGAAATGGACCTCGCATTCTACACGGGCGGTCCGGAGTACACGCGACCGTACAAGCCGCCCGCCACTCTCCCGAGTCAAGACCTCCGACTCCCGCGGGAGCCCCAGGATTATCGGTCGACGATCCTGAAGCTCCTCGCCTCTCCGAACGTCGCATCGAAGGAGTACGTGATTCGTCAGTACGACCACGAGGTCCGCGCGTCGACCGTGCTCAAGCCGCTCCAGGGCGTCATCGGGAAGGCGGCCCACGGGGATGCCTCTGTGATCCGTCCTCGGATCGATTCGTGGCGGGCGCTCGCGATTTCGGTCGCCTCGACACCGTACTTCACCGCGATCGACCCGTACCGCGGCGGGGCCACCGCGGTCGACGAGGTGTGTCGCAACCTGGTCGCAGTGGGGGCGAACCCGCATTCGCTCACGAACTGCCTCAACTTCGGAAATCCGGAGAAGCCGGACCGTCTCTGGTTTTTCCGCGAGGCGGCGCGGGGAATAGGTACGACGGCCAAGGCCTTGGGAATCCCGATCCCGTCCGGGAACGTCTCCTTCTACAACGAATCGGCCCGGGGGCCCTGCCCTCCCACGCCAGTCGTGCTCGGCGTCGGAATCGTTGAGGACTTGCGACAGTGCGTGACCTCGGATTTCAAGCGCACAGGCGACCCGGTCGTACTCGTTGGGTCGACTCAGGCGGAACTCGGAGGCTCCGAGTATCTGCGCCTTCGCGAGGGCACCGCTCCCGCTCCCACAGTGGACCCGCTGGGGTTGCGAGCATCGACGGAGCATCTCTTGCGCGCGATCCACGGGGGCACGGTGGCCGCGGCGCACGACCTGAGCCACGGCGGCCTGGCGGTTGCAGCCTCGGAGATGTGCCTCGGAGGCGACATCGGGGCGGACCTCAAGACGACCGCGATGGACCCGATGCGCTGGGACGTGCAGCTCTTCTCCGAATCGAACGGCCGTTGGCTCATCGAAGTCGCGAAAGACCGGTACGAGGCGTTCACGCACCTGATGGAAGGAATCCCGACGACGTACCTCGGCACGACCGGCGGCCGGTCGTTGCACCTCGGACGCGGCCGCCAATGGACCTCCCTCGCGATCCCCGCGATGCGGAAGGCGTGGAGCGAGGCCATCCCCAATCAGGTGGTGGTCTCGTGAAACGCTCGAACGTCCGGGTTGCGGTCGTCTACATCGAGGGAACGAACTGCGAGGACGAGTCCGTCGCCTACTTCCGTCATCTCGGCGCTCAGGCGGAGAAGGTCCACCTGAAGCAGCTGACCAGGGACGCACCGGCGGACTTGCGACGCGACCTCGACGATTACGACATCCTCATGATCCCGGGCGGATTCGCCGCGGGCGACTACGTCCGCGCGGGGACGATCTTCGCGGCCCGCATGCGGTCGAAGCTGTCGAAGGACCTCGTCGCATTCGTGAAGGCCGGCAAGCCCGTGTTCGGCGTGTGCAACGGGTTTCAGGTCCTCGTCGAGGCGGGTCTGTTGCCCGCCCTGGGCGGCGTCATGACCGAAGAACCGGAGGCGGTCCTCGCGACGAACGACTCGAGCCACTACGAGTGCCGGCCGAGCTTGCTTCGGATGGAGAACGCGGGTTCATGCGCCTTCACCCGGACCTTGAAGAAGGGCCAGATCGTCACCTTCATCTCCGCTCACGCCGAGGGCAAGCTCCTGTTCCCGGAAGACCGAGAGAAGCGGATCCTGAAAGAGCTCATCGACAACGATCAGGTCGTGTTCCGTTTCGTCGACGACCGCGGGAAGTACGCCGGATACCCGTGGAACCCGAGCGGGACCACGTTCAATCTCGCGGCCCTGTGCAACCGGGACGGGAACGTGTTCGGCGTCCAGCCGCACCCGGAGCGCTGCTTCTTCCGCCATCTTCGTCCGGACTGGACCCGCGCGGATCAGGGGGACCCGGTGTACGGCGATGGGAAGGCGGTCTTCGAGGGGGTCCTGCGCCATGTCGAACGACGATTCTAGAGCGCTCGCTTAGGTTGTAAACGCGGCCATCGTGAAGGTTGCGACGGTCGTCCGCGAGACATTGCGCTGGTAGTCGGGATAGATCCAGAGGAAGGAGGGGACAACTTCGTATTGCGGACCGGCGAGGAGCGGGCCTCCCGCATCCGTAGTCAGGCCCCAGGGGAACACCCAGCTCCGGGACTCACCCGGCGCGAGGATCTCGTCGGTCAGGACCTGGACACAGCCCCACCACTTCGAGGAGTTGTAGACCGCATGGCGCGCCTCGTCCAGGACGAGGAACTGCACGAAGCACGGTTGGCCGAAATGCATCACGATCGTGTCGAGACCGATGTTCGTGAGGATGACGGTGACTTTCGCCGAGTCGCTTGGGCCGTAGCTCGTCCGATCCGTCCGGGCGGTGAAGGCGAGGTTCGGCCCTGACGGTCCCTGCATGACGAAGATCCTCGTCTCTGCGGATGGTGCCGGAGACGGCTTCGCTGAGAGGACAGCGCCTTGGACGTGGTAGGAGCGGAACGGGAGGACTGGAACTCCTGAATCGGATGTCTGACCCCATGTGAATGCGAAAGCCCGCGCCTCCTCGGGCCGGAGCGGCACGGTTGTCAACATTTGACCGCATGTAGCGTGCGCCCGGTAATCGTAGACGACGGATCCGTCCATGGAGAGAATCGTGTACGTGGCCAGGCATGTGCTGCCGAATTGGATCTCCGCCATCGCGTTGCCTGCGTTCGTCACCTGGACCGTGATGATTACGGGCTCCCTAGGAAGGTACGTCTGCTTGTCCACGGTGACGGAGACCACTAATCGGGCGGCGGGAGCCGCCTGGCTGAACAATGGGGCGGGAGCAAACACGAGGACGGCAACGGGCCATGTGAGGGTCGCGGCGATTGCCACGGCAAGAAGCACCCAGTACGGTCCCATCCGCCGCACGGCCGCACCGGATCACGTCACGGACGATGAAACTGACGGTGTGAGATGCTCTTTGCGGACCCTCAAAGGCTCACGATCAGCTCGACGATATCGCCATCCTTGAGCCCGAGCGAGCCGCGAAGGTAGTGCTTCGAGATCACCTCGAGGACATCCGTGTGATGCGTGCGGATCGGCATGATCACCGCGCAATCGACGTGACCGACGGTCGCGAGGAAACACTTCGCGCCGCCGAACGTCCGTCCCGCGGCGTCGAAGCCGGCGATCTCGATCCCGGGGCTCTCCTGGAGGATCTGCAACTTCGCGAGATCCGGGCCCGCGATCTTCAAGTTCAAGGTGCCTTCGTAGGGCTCGAACCAGAGCTTCTTGCGGAATTGGTCTTTGTACCCTTTCTGCCGCATGTAGAACGCGCCTTCGCGCAACCCGCTCGCGACGGCCCCGGAGATCGTCAGCGTTTCTTTGATTTCAAAAATCCGCTGGTAATCGGCGTACTCCTTCCGCAGGACTTCTCCGCCCCGCGGCGTGAGTCGGATCCGCTGGCGGCGCGTCGCCATGTCGCGCGCGACGAGTCCTTCTCGGATCAGCTCGAGGATTCGCTGGGAAGCGCTCTGCTGACTCACGCCGACCAGCTTGCCGAGCTCCCCCGAAGACAGGTTCACGTACTCTTTCGTCCCGCCGAGGAGGGCGATCGCCTTCAGCGTCTCGACGTGATACGGCTTCAACCGCGCGGGGGAGGACTGGCGCGCCCTTATTCCTTCCGCAGCGTCACAACCCTTCCGCGACGAGATGGTTGCGCGATCGGAGGAAGACGCGCGGAACGCCGGCGGCCTTCAGTCGGTCGAGAAGAGGCTGGTCGTTCGTCACGACGACGGCCCGTCGGTCCCTCGCGAGATCGAGGAGGGCGTCGTCCGCGGAGCCGTGACCTTCGATGGTCCGATAGTTCTTCGCGAGCTTAGCGGCAGCCCGCGCGTTCCGGTCGTGGTCTGCCAACAGGTCCAGCTCCGCCAGGACCGGCGTGGGAACCGCGATTTCGACGTCGCCGACGACCCGGCGGAGCTCCGCATCCAGATGGACCTGGAATTGGAACGGCATGAGCAGGGCGTTCGCGTCGAGAAGGACGAGTCGAGGCACCGTTTTCGTGCATCGATGCCGAAGTATATGGCGTTGAGGTGAGAATGGCCCGGTCGATTTTAAATATAGATCAATACATAGTGTCGCTATGTATGTAGCGAGATGATAACTCGCTGCGAACAGGAACGGGAACATGGTGCGGATAACGGCGGCAGTGTTCGTCGCGTTGGCGGTGCTGGTCGTCCCCCTCGGCCTTGCCGCGACGGCGAGCGCCGCGATGACGGAGCCAAGCCGCAACGTCGCGCCGAGTGTCATCGGCCCCGTGCCGACGGATCGGTTCGGTGGCGGGATGATGGTCGGCGTGCGGGCGGGGCAGACGACGTTTGGTGTCTTCTATGGAACGAGCGACCATCCGAACAACGTGGTGATTTTCGCGGAGGAGACGCGGATCCTCGGCGGTGCGGAGATCGTGGACGCGTCGGGCCAGCGCCTCGCGACGCGAGGCATCCCGGTTCAGACGGTCCTCGCGCAGAGCCTGAATCGGTTCATCGAATTCAACACGACGAACGCCAGTGCGGGCATCAACCTCGTCCCTGACTACACCGGGCTCGCGGTCAACATCCCGGTGAAGACGCTCAACCTGAACACGGCCGGCTGGACGCTGAGCCACATGGTCTACACGTCCGCGGGCAACGTGACGACGATCGACCTGAACGTCACCGCGACGGACATCCGGTACACATGGGTGTCGCCGCTGCACAACGGCTCGGCCGCGGTCGGGGATGGGATGCTCAACACCGTCGCGTTCGACTTTCATCTGGTCGTGACCGTGGAAGACAAGACCCTCACCCTGCCGTGGTACAAGGTCACGGTGAGCGGTCTGTCCCGTGAGATCACCGACGTCACCTTCGAAGGCAACCGGACGGTCTCCGGGCCCTCCGTCGTGATGGGCGCGAAGTACGATCACGTCATCGAAGGCTGGGACTTCGCGGACCTCGGGAACCGACTCGCCCTCGAGACCCATTTGATCTTCGGGAACTACTACCCGGACCGCACCGTGGACTTCATCCATGCCGCGTACTACCGCGATACCGCGAGCGGCGGGAACGATACCTGGCGGGAGGATGCGAGCACAGTGACGAACTTCACCGCCCCGCAGATCTACATCCGCGACCAGATCGTGTTCGACGACCACTGGACGCGTATCGGCCGCTTCGCCTGGGCATCGAACGTGACGGTCGACGGCGTCCAGGAGCGGATGCGGTTCCAAGTCCAGGGCGGGACCCGGCTTCTCGTGAGCCGCGGCGGCGCGATCTTCCAGGGCTTCGCGGTCCGGGCCGCGTTCCTGTATCCTGCGGGCCAGTCGATCATCCACGACCCGACGATGAGCGCGGAATCGTTCATGCCGACCATCGCGTCCGGTTTCAACCTGACGCCGTTCGGCATCCTGCTGATCCAGGTCGCGGTCGTCGGAGTCGCTCTCGTCCCCGCGCTGTACCTGCGCACCCGGGCGCGACGCACGCCGAAGTGAGCGGCGCGTCGTCGCCCTCTTTCTCTTTCTTTTCTTCCCCCACATGATGACTCGATCATGACGTCCACAACTTCGACACACCGGGTGAACGATGTCCGACCTCCCGATCCCGTCGCGCCCCGAACGGCCATATAGCGCGTCTCGGATACGAGGCGAGTCTGATGGCGGAAGTCTCCCCCGAGTGGACCGCAGAGCTAAAGAAGGGCTCGATCCAACTGTGCCTGCTCGCCCTCCTCGCGAAGAAGGAGAAGTACGGCTTCCAGATCCTCCGCGAACTGCGCGAGCGGTCGAACGGGTTCTTCGACCTGAGGGAGGGGACGCTGTACCCAGCGCTCCGCCGGCTCGAGGAGCGGGGGTTCGTGGAGAGCCGGTGGCAGGAGCCGGAGACCGGAACGCCGCGAAAGTACTACCGGCTCACGGGCCGCGGTCGAACCGCGTTGGCGGAAGCCCTCGCGATTTGGGACGCGATGACGGCTGGCGCGGAACGCGTCCTGGAGGACGCCCGATGACGCCGCCGGAGGAGTACCTGGAACAAGTCCGACGCGCGATGTCGGGGATGGAACCGCGAGTGCGGGACGACATCCTCCTGGAGCTGAGGAGTCACATCGCCGAGTCCACCGCCGCGAACGGCGGGAACGTGAACGCATCCCTGGTCGCGGTCGGATCCGCCGAGGACGTCGGACATCACTACCGCGAACTGTACGGGTATGGCCGCTCGTACAAGATCTTGTTCGCCGCGATCGCGTTCTTCCTCGCTTTCCCTTCCGTGCCCGTCCTTGCGGTCGGGACCGAGAGCGTGTTCCCTTACGCCCTGTCGATTGTTTTTCTCGTCCTCGAGGCCGTGTGGATCTTGCGGGTGAGCGTGGCCGCAGGTTCCCGGGCGGGAATTCTCGCCGGCTTCGCGGCGATGGTCTCCCGGCTCGCGGCGTTCGCCATCGCGGCGGTCACCCTGGCCGGTGCGGAAACGACCGCGACGGGTCTGGGCCTCCTGATCGCCGTCTCTGTGATGCTCGTGCTCCTGGGATGGATCCCGGGGACCGCGAAGAAGGCGTGGTCCGCGCCGCGGGCTCAACTCTAGAGGCCGCGCCACACGCGCACGATCTCGTTGTGGTCGAACGCCATCCCGGGGACTGCGGACAGGTTCACGTGGACAATCGCCGCGGCATCGCTGCCCGCCTTCAGGCGCCCGCCCACGGCATCGAGCTCGTACACGATCGAGATGACGTGGCCCCGCGGATCTCGCCTTGGGTCGGAGAAGACGCCGACGAGCCGCTTCACGCGCGTCTCGAGGCCGGTCTCCTCGCGGACCTCGCGGACGACCGCGTCGACCGTCGTCTCGCCCAGTTCGACGAAGCCACCCGGGAGGGCGGGCATCCCCCGATACGGTTCATTCTTCCGACGGACCGCCACGAGCTTGCCGCCATGGAGGACGATCCCGTCCACCGCGACCGACGGATGCGCCCCCGCCACCATCGGATCACTCGCGGGAGGGCATCCGGATGCCGTGCTCGTCTGCGAACCGGATGGCGTCCTCGTAGCCCGCGTCCGCATGGCGGACAACGCCCATCCCCGGATCCGTCGTGAGCACGCGCGCGATCCTGCGCTCCGCGTCCTCCGTGCCGTCGCACACGAGCAAGGCGCCTGCGTGCGTGGAATATCCGATCCCGACGCCACCCCCGTTGTGGATCGCCACCAAGTCGGCGCCCGCAGCCGTGTTCAGGAGCGCGTTCAGCAAGGGCCAGTCCGCGATCGCATCCGAGCCGTCCCGCATCCCCTCCGTCTCCCGGTACGGGGACGCCACCGAGCCGGCGTCCAGATGGTCTCGCGTGATGACGATGGGCCCGCTGAGCTCGCCCGACGCCACCATGCGGTTGATCGCCCTCCCGAACTGCGCACGCTCTCCGTAGGCGAGCCAACAGACCCGCGCGGGGAGGCCTTCCCACGGGAGGTATTTCTCCGCGAGGCGGATCCACCGAGCGAGCGATTCATCCCGCGGGAACTCGCGCAGGACGACGCTGTCCGTCTTGATGATGTCGTCCGCGTTCCCGGTCACCGCGACCCACCGGAACGGACCGCGGCCTTCGGCGAAGAGCGGGCGGATAAACAGGGGCACGAAGCCTTGGAAGGCGAAGGCCTCTTCGACGCCGGCCTCTTTCGCCTGACCGCGGATGTTGTTCCCGTAGTCGAAGACGACGCTCCCGGCCCGGAGGAAATCGAGCATCGCGCGGACATGGATCGCGATCGACTCGCGGGAGCGACGCACGTATTCCTTGGGATCCTTGGAACGCAGGGTTGTGGCCTCCGATACGGACAGGCCGCGAGGGATGTATCCTCCGAGCGGGTCGTGCGCGCTCGTCTGGTCCGTCACGATGTCCGGGCGGATCCGGCGCCGCACTAACTCGGGATGGACGTCGGCGCAGTTCCCGACCAAGCCGATCGAGAGCGGGGTCCCGCTCGCTATCGCTTCGAGGGCCATCTCCAAGGCCTCGTCGAGTTCGAACACGATTCGATCGCAATATCCGTTCGACACCCGACGTCGGATTCGGGCTTCGTCGACCTCCACGTCGAGGCACACGCCTTCGTTCATCTTGATGGCGAGAGGCTGCGCGCCACCCATGCCGCCCATCCCGCCTGTCAGGACGAGTCGACCTTTCAGGGAACCGCCGAAGTGCTTTCGCGCGCACGCCGCGAACGTCTCGTACGTCCCTTGGACGATTCCTTGGGATCCGATGTACGACCAACCGCCGGCGGTCATCTGACCGTACATCGTGAGACCGAGCTTCTCGAGCTCGTAGAACGTCTCCCAGTTCGACCACTTCGGCACGAGGTGGGCGTTCGCGATGAGGACTCGCGGCGCGTCTCGATGTGTCGTGAAGACGGCGACCGGCTTTCCGCTCTGGATGATCAGCGTCTCGTCGTCGCCGAGAGTGCGGAGGACCTCGACGATCCGATGGAACGAATCCCAGTTCCGGGCCGCTTTGCCAGTCCCACCGTAGATGACCAGCTCGTCCGGCTTCTCCGCGTTCTCGAGGTTGTTCTCGAGCATCCGCAGGATGGCCTCTTGCCGCCATCCACGGCAGCGCAAGGACGTGCCGCGGGCCGCCTTGACACGCTCCACCGGACGGCACAGCCGTTCCGAGCGCTAAACCCTTTCGCACGTCCTCGAGGGATTCTACTCGGGCCGGGCTCTGGCAACCGTGGCGAATCCGAATTCCAAGGCATACCCGTACGGCGTCCTTGGACCCGGTTGAAAGGTCACCTCAATTAACGGCTTCTCAAGATTGACGTTGTCTCGGCTCGCGAATCCGATTGCGCCGCTCGCCACGGTCGGGCCCATCATGAGCGCGGTCCCGAAGTTCGAAGGGCCGGCGTAAGAGTGCCAGCGCCGCATCTGCTTCGTCAGGTCAATCCAGACGGTGGTTCCGCGGGACGGCGTCCCGGCTGCGCCGACAACGGTCGAAGTGCTCGTATCGAAGGAGAAGAGGGGAGCTGTCTCAAACGTCGTTGCATTTTCCTGCCACGTCGTAAGGGTTCGTCCGGTCGTCACGACGACGGGCCAGCTCGGGGCATTCGCATCGCTTACTGTAAGCCGCATCCTCGCTTGCACAACGCGATCCCCGGGTCGGAGTTTTCCAGCAATGTCGAACTGAATCAACGTCCAGTTCTCGTTGCCCCCGACGTGTGACACTTGAAGGACCGGCGCGTTGCCATAAGTGCTCGATGGAGCGTAACTCGAGAGGTAGGTGTCACCCGAGGCCGGCGCGTTGAACGTCCGTGAAGTTAGTTGTAGCGCCGGAACCACGCTAATCGCGAAGACCGTCGCCGCGCTTACCCCGACGAAGATCCAAGCCAGGGAGCGATTGCCGAAAGTGAACGAAGCGTCTCCTCCCGCCGCGGCTGTGCTAGGGGTTTCAGCATACTTGAGTCTTGGCCTGAAACCTCGGTAGTTCCTCCGGGCCCGAATTTAGCGCGGGGGGTCTCACCGCTCGGTCTTGGGGGAATGTCGAGGGGACGACACTCGCGTTCTCGATGGTGCCAGACGGATTTCGCGGGGGCGATGCATAAAAAGCGAGGACGCATTGCATACGAGATGCTGATTCGGTGAAACTCGAGTGGATGCGAGATAAGAAAGCCCACCAGTTGTTCTGGGCGGTATTGGACAGCAAGACGCTGAAATTTCTCGATAGCGCTCCGAGGCCTACAATCCTTGATGTAGGTGGGGATGACGGCAGTCTTACTGGTCCGCTTGCTGAGAAAGGCTGTAGGGTGGTCGTGTTGGATATCAATCGCGATGCTCTGAGGCTGGTCCCTTCAGAAGCGAATTCTGTACGAGCGGACGTCCGCCGCCTTCCGTTCAAAGAGGGAGTCTTCGACGGGGCCGCGGCCAGAGCCGCCCTGCATCACGTGCCCGATGACTTTCGCGAAGCGTTGGCCGAGATCAGTCGGGTCCTGAGGCCGGAAGGTCTTCTCTTACTCCAGGAACCACTCGCTGGAAATCCGGTGTACGCGATGGCCCGAAAACTGTTTCCGACTACGTGGCACGATGCAAACGAACGGCCTCTGAGCTGGGAGGAGTATCAGCGTTCTGTGCAGGAGTATTGGGATCTCTCCGAGGTCAGCCCTCATTTCCTGCTAACGTACGCGGTTCCCTTCATCATCCCGCGCGTACGAATTTCGAGGTTTGCGGGTGAAAGAGCGCTTCGTCATTTCGATGAGCTTGACCGAAGGCTGTTGCGCGCGCTGCCAGGATTGTCGAAGTACGCCGCTTACATCCACATATTCGGTCGAAAGCGCGCGGCGGCCGCCTAGAAATCACGGCCATCTTGGCCATCCTGTGTCTGGGCGGTGGACCGTTAGTCCCTTTCTCAACTCCGACACGCAAACTCGACCTCGTATACGACGAGATTCGGTGTCTCGAATGAGCGCCGATAGCATGCCTGATCATCAAACCGAAACATCCAGCCCGTGTCCTTCCACACTAGGACGGCTGTAATGAACAACTGCCCCGCGATGTTTTTCTCATCAAATTGATGAATGGTTCTTACTGGATCGGTACCTGCCACCGTGATTTCGAAGGAGACCGACGCGGCCTGGGAACGCCGAACCGCGATCGCCGGAATCCCCCAAACCGGATGGGACTCGTAGTACCGCAACGTTGACCCCGAATCGAGAACCGAATAGTTCGCGAAGACCGAGCCCGTCCGGTAAACGACGCGAGTTGTGACGTTGGTCAGCCCGACATCGGTGATCGCCCAGCCGACAAAGTAGGCGGGCCAAATCCACACTTCCCAGTCACCAAGACTCGGCGAGCTCCCCGCCAGGCTGAAGCTCAGGATCACATGGGTTTCATTCAGTTGAATGCGCTCGATGACCACTCCGCTTGAGTTCGTCGAGGGCTGCCTGAATTCGATCGTGTCGGAGCCGACCGTCGGGAGAACCCCCGGGGCGACCGGAGCTGGATAGACGTTGCTCAAGCTATTGAGGTATGCGAGCGGATAATAGAAACCAGCCACATCGACTTGGATTGCAGGGTCCGCCAGATGTCCCGTGGGTGACACCGAAGCTTGGACGGCTCCGTTCTCGATTCCCGCGGCCCCCGAAAAGAAACGCTGGAGGTCCAGTTCTGATTCCCCAACGTTCGCCAGGGTCCATGTCCATGGAGCGCCCGGTCCTAGTGCGGGCCGATTGCTCAGGCCTTCCACGAACCATCCGTTAACTTTCCCTTCATCATAAAGGCCTCGAGACCAGGAAGTGGCAACCGTCCCTTGTCCCGCGTTCAGATATTGGAATGCGGGGAGGTCCTCCGAATGAATTCGCTGATAGTAACTTGAATCGACCTGTGTCCACTCGGTGTAGCCGAAACCGTACGTCGCGGCAATTGGCGCAGCAACTAAGAGGGCTGCCGCACCGATGGACAGGATTGTTCGCGAAACGCCGCGGTCCTCGATAGTCTCGAGCGTCAGCTGCGAAAGGAGGCCAACCCCCACAGCCACCAAAATCGGAAGGAAGTAGACGACCCTGAGATTGTAGGTAATGTCCCATGATAGCAGGAGAGGGATGAGAAACGCGATCGCCGCGAGAGGCACCGTCACGAGGAGCATGACGGACCGGAAAATCTGCAGCGGAAGCGCCAAGGCGAGTAGGATGAAGAAAAGGATCGGAAGGTTGCCACGCGTTCCCCAGACAAGAACGTCCCAGGCCCGGAGCATGTCGAGCGAAACACTCGCGGCCGTGCCCCGCAGGCTGAGATAGTACCCGGCAGCGGTGCCGAACATGAGGGTGACGACGACGAAGAAAGAAATCAAGCCCCGAAGTCCAAGGGCGCTCCAGTCGGCGGAAAAACGTCGGCGCGACACGGCGTGCTCGGTCCAGCGGACGATAAGGACGAGAAACATCCCGGCCGCCATGAACGGATGCGCCATCACAGTAAGGCCCGCGAAAAGTCCGACGTAAGGCCCTTGCTTTCCTTTCTCGCGTAACCAAGCCTCCATCGTCGCAATTGTCAGCACCATCATGTCCAATCCGATGAATGTGGCACCGCCGGCCCACCCTACGAGATCCGCGGTCATTGGCGTGAGAGCGGCGACGGAGCCGGCAATCAAGCTCGGGACAATCGGAAGCCATTGGCGGACCATGAGAAACAGGCTGATGGGGAGCAGGAATATCGCGATGGCCATGCTGAGTTGCGTGGACGAGACGGGGCCAAGCGGTCCGAGGGAAAGCGCAACGAGCAGCGGGAACAGAGGGGCGTGGCGTATCTCCCTGACTCCCACACCGAGGAGTGCCCTGGCATCTGCAACGTATTCTCCGGCATCCGCGGGGAAGTAGAGATCAATCGTCTGCGACAAAACCCACAGGGTCCCGGCAGCGACACTGATAGCCACTAGGAGGATTGCCAAGAGCGCCATGCGGTCATTCAGCGCCATCAAAGGTCCGCCCCGAGGTTCACTCTCGCCCGTAACAACCGGGGACATCCGGGGTAATAACCAGTGATGGTCGTCTCGATGCAGGTTCTCCATCTGAAACTCGAGCCACCGAGCTTTCTCAATGTAAGGAGGAAACGAGATATGAACTTGCTCGCCCACGCGATCGCGCCGAGCTGTGAAGCATCGAATCTCGCTATCAGCGGGCAAGACACATCGATCGCGGTCGGACCGGACAAAAGGACCGCCGAGGTCCCGTCGTCTCCCCGTTTCGAGACTCGAAAAGCGAACTTGCACGACGTGTCTACGGCCCAGCCACAGGGCCGGCGGGGGCCCCGCTTCAGTTCGAGCTTCGGACGGCGAAGATTTCTCCAGGCGAAATGCTGTATCCGTATTGGCCGGGAGGCACTGTGAATATCTGGAGCACCGGCCCGTCCAGAAGTGCGTTTTCACGACTGGCGAACGCGATTCCAGCGTTGGCGGTCCCGGAATCCATGGTTAGCACGAGTCCGAACAGCGTCCTCTGGCCGCTGCCACGCCATGTCTGGAGCTGCTTCGTCACATCGACGAAGACCGTGAAGCCAAGCATCGGCCGCTTGTCGAAAACGGTGTTCGTGGATGTGTCGAAAGACGCCGCAGGTGCGGTATTATAAGTCACGGTGGCCTCGTTGAAATCGGCCAGAAGCCGACCCGTCACCGTCTGTGCGGGGAAAGCCCCGTAGCTTTGGTCCACAAGGAGTCTGATCCGAGCTCTTACGACCGCCGCGCCTGCGGGTAGCTTGGACGCGAGATCGAATGAGAGATATCCCCAGTTCTCGACGGATCCAACCTTCGAGACCCAGACATCGGCGTCTTTCCCATAGACGGCGGCCGGGTTTGCAGTCGACACGTAAGCGTCCCCCGACGCGCTGACCTTGAATGTTGTGGGATCTCCCGACGAAGCAAGCAATGCGAAACCTGAAACGGCGATGAGGCTGAGTGCTACCATGACCCAAGCTACCTTGTAGGATTTGAATGGCATCGCTGCCTCCTCCTATCCCGAACCCGGGAAGGGTTTCATATTTTTAACGATTCTGCTTGGCCCTTCCTGTTTGCAAAAGTGATACGAGTCTCCTCCGAACTAGCGGATTCAAGTGGAGAAGGAATCTGGCTCACAGGTCTTCCGACCAACGCAGCACCTCGCATCGCGTCTCGGGGACGCTCTCTCCAAAATGAACCTTCCGACAAAATGTTTCGGATGAACGTTCCAGGATTTCGTCGATCGAGCAATCTTGAGCAAATCGCTTTGCTCCGGCTCGCTCGCTTCCGATGTGGTTGGCCTCACCTACGCGGAGAGAGTTTCCCATCGCCTGATCACTGCGCGTTATCATTTGCGGGAACATTTCGGAGGACGCGGCGAATGATTTAATACGTCGTCAGCTACTCCGATTCTGCCCAAAAAAAGTGCGTCTCATCAAGGAGGATGAGGGAGGAGTGGGCTTGGGCAGTGTTCGATTGAGGCGCGAGGTTTACCCGGTGAGAGAGCGGTGCCGAAGCCGCCATCAATCCGCGGCGTCTTCTCTGGCTTCGTCTTGTCGGTGTGGTTCGACGTTCCACTCAACATTTCCATTCGCGCGGAACAGTCACCGCGCTGGTTCCTCATGGGAGCTACGTCGGTTCACGCGCTGCTCGGACGGAGGAGGGAGCTCTTGAAGGTCGTCCTCGTGAGTGATTACTACTTCCCGCATGTCGGCGGCGGCGTCGAACGTGTCGTCGAAGAACTCGCCCACAACCTGCTGAAGTTTGGCCACGAAGTCCGAGTCGTTACCTTCAATCCCGATGGCTGGCCCTCTGAGGAAGTGATCGATGGAATCGAAATCGTCCGCATCCCATCCATTAATCTCCAGCCGATGGTCGGCGTTCCCGCGGCCGTGAACGCGGGGCTGGGCATTCGCCGCTTTTTTGAGGATGCAGATGTGATCCACACGCATAACGTCTTTTTCCTTCTGAGTTTGCTGACCGCACTGAGTCGTCCGAAGGCACCGATCATCACGACGATGCATGTCGGTTCTCTCGCCAATCTCACCGGATTGACGGGCGCCGTCGGGCGATTGTACGAGCGGACGGTCGGACGGTTCATTCTTCGGAAATCGAAGGCGGTCACCGTCGTCTCCTCATCTGTCGCGGAACACGCCGCAGAAATCGGAGCCGACGCGCCGATTCAAATCGTTCCGAACTCTGTTGACGTGGAACGGTTTCGTCCCGCCGCCACATTGGAGGGAGAGGCGGAGACCGATCGATCCGTCTTGTTCCTCGGGCGTTTCTCGAGGAACAAAGGTCCTCAATACCTCGTCGAGGCAATTCCGCGAGTGATGTCGGAGATCCCGGAGGCCACATTCGCTTTCGTCGGTGACGGGCCTCTCCGGGCTTCGATGGCACGCCGGATGCGGGAACTGGGACTGAATGGGAACGTGCGGATTCATGGGAAAGTGCCCGACGTCGTGCCCGTGATACAGCGGGCCGGCGTCGTGGCGCGTCCGTCGCTGACGGAGGGAATGCCGCTGGCGGTCATGGAAGCGATGGCGTGCGGGAGGCCGATCCTTGCCACACGCGTCGGAGGCACCACGGATCTCATCGCCGACGGCGAAACGGGAATGCTTATGGAGCCAAGGGACGTGGAAGCGCTCGAGGACGGACTGATTCGAGTGCTTACGAATCGAGGCCAGGCCGCAGCCATGGGACGGCGCGCGCGAGAATGGGCCGAGCGTCAAATGACTTGGGAGCGTGTCAGCCGGATGTACCAGCAGGTGTACGAGGAGGTCGCCTCCTGAGGCGCCTCCGGGTTGGGATCGTCGGCTGCGGTTGGGTTTCTCGGCATCGTCATGTGCCCGCGTATCGCCGTTCGGGCCAGGCAGATGTCGTCGCCGTGTACGACCGCAAGCCTGAACGCGCTCAGGCTCTGGCAAGATATGCTGGGGCACGGTCTTACAGCGGCGAGCTCGGCGAAATGCTCGCTCACGAACGCCTCGACGTCGTCAGCGTGTGCACGCCACCGTGGCTCCATGCCTCTCAGACAATAGTGGCGCTCGAAGCGGGCGCAAACGTCCTCGTCGAGAAGCCGATGGCCATGTCCGAGGCAGACTGCCGCGCGATGTGCAACGCAGCAGAAGGCAGCGGACGGCAGCTCTGTGTTTCGCACAACTTCCTCTTTAGTCGCGCGGTGGCGGAGGCGTCTCGGCGTGTCGATTCCGGACGTGCCGGCCGGGTGGAGTCCGTCATCGGATTCCAGATGAGCACGCCACGTCGCCGCCTCCCGGACTGGTACGACGCCCTCCCAGGCCAGTTGTTCTTCGATGAGGCACCGCACCTCACGTACTTGAGCCGCCGATTCCTCGGCCCGCGGGAGCCGCAGGTTGTCCACGCAGAATCCCTGGTTACAGACGTCGCGACGGTTCAGCGCACGCAAAACGTCGTGGCGGTCCTCCGTGGGAACACGGGTATCGGCGTGCTCACGATGACGTTCAATGCATCCCGCGCGGAGTGGGGATTCGGAATCGTCGGATCGGAGGAAAGCTACCTCATCGACCTCTTCCGAGACCAACTTGTGGTGCTCGGCCGCGGCGGAGCCCACACCGCAGAAGAAGTCCTCGGTCAAACGGTCGGAGGGATTGCCCAGATGATCGCGGGCTCCATTACATCCGGGGCTCTCTATGCGACGCGTCGCCAGCTCTACGGACACGGCGAGTTGGTCGGGCAATTCGTTGACGCGGTGGTAACTGGCGCTCCCGTCCCGGTACCAGGAGAGGAAGGGCGTCGCACGATTGCTGTCCTCGAGGCCATTTGTCAGGCGGCGGGTATGGCGGCTATCGTCCCGTCGGCGTGAAAGCGATCGGGCAAACCAACAGAGCGGTGGGTACCGGGAGAAAGGAAAAGAGGGTCCCGCCGGAGCGGGACCGTTTCGTGGCGCGCTCCTACGTCGAGTCGAATCTCCTCGCAGCCACGCGTCCATCCGCAGCGTATGGCTCGGAGGTGGCCTGCGGCGTCGACGACGCCACGCTTTGGGCGGACGGCATCTGTACGCTAGAGAGCGACGGGGCCTCTCGGCCCGACGCCAACGGGGATGCGGAGCCTGTTTCGGCACCTAGCGGTGTTGCGACTGGTGCCGTGACGTAGGTGCCCGTAATCGGCGTCGTTACCCCGGCCGTCACGGTCGCGGTCTGTGCCGCGGGAGTCACGTACCCGGGCACGGCTCCGAACGAAACCTTGTACGTACCCGGAGGCATCGACTGCCACATCCCCCAATCGTCGCGAGGCACCCCGTTGACGAAGATCGTCGCGGGCAGCGCCGGACTCGTCTTCACTTGGAGCGAGCCGTGCACGACGAACGGCGCGTCCCACGTAGTCGTCGCGCCCGCCGCCACCGTGACTGTCTTCGGCGCGGGCGGCGTGTAGCCGGCCCCTTGGCCGAACGACACCGTGTACGTGCCCGGCGCGAGCTTGACCCATGTGAGGCCCCAATCGTCCCTCGGGACCCCGTTCACGAGGATCTGCGCCGCGGTTGCCGGGTTCGTTGTCACGCGGAGGTAGCCGAAGGTCGTCGGATCGGGTCCGGGGGCCGTCGGATTCGACGTGAAGGTCCCGGTGACCGTCGTCGTTACCCCGGCCGTCACGGTCGCGGTCTGGTCCGCCGGCGGATTGTAGGCAGCGACGAGGCCGAAGTGCACCGTGTACGTGCCGGGCGCCAACGCAGTCCACATCCCCCAGTCGTCCCGCGACACGCCATTGACGGAAATCGTTGAGACGACGGCCGGGTTCGTGATGACGCGCAGGTAGCCGTTCACGGCGTAGTTGCCCTGCACCGTCGTCGTCGCCCCATCTGTTACCGTGACTGTTTGGTCCGCCGGTGTCCCGAGTCCGTTCAGGCCGCCGAACGAAACGGTGTGCGTGCCCGGCGCCGTCTTGACCCACGTCAAACCCCACTCGTCGGCCGGCACGCCGTCGACTAGGATCTTGCCGGGGACCGCAGGGTTCGTCGTGACACGGAGAAGACCTCCGGCCGAGACTGTCGTGAATACAGCCTGGCCAGCGGTACCTCCCTTCCCATCGTTCACCGACAGCACAACCTCGAATGTCCCTGTGCTTGAATATGCATGGGTCCCGGTGATCGCGCCTCCGAAGAAGCCGGTCTGCCCGCTCGCAGTCGTACCGTCGCCGAAGTTCCACGTGTAGGAGACCTTGTCGCCGTTCACGTCGTTCGAGGTCGACGAGAACGTGACGTCCTGTCCCGGGATCGAAGAGGGCGGCGAAGTGCTCAGAGCCGTCAGCGTCGGCGCCGTGTTGGCCGCGACGGACGTCGTCACGGTCGTGAAGGTTGTCTTATTCGCCTGGCCCGGCGGCGGCTGGTCCGTGATTGTCAGCTTCGCCTTCGCGCTCCCGGCGGTCGCGTATTGGTACGTTTCGGTCCGGATGACCGGCTGGCCCGGCGAGGTCAACGGCGTAATGTAGGACTTGTCGATAATGCCGTCGTTGTTGAAGTCCCACTGCCACAGGAGGGCGTTGCCCTGCGGATCGCTCACGTTGCCGGTGATCTGCACCGGTAGCGTCGTCCAGGTGGACGAGGGGCTCGACGTGAGGACGTTGATCGAAGGCGCGGTGTTCCGATCCGCGACGACGTTGATCGTGGCCGACGAGGGAACCGAGTGTCCGTGGCCATCCGAGACCGTCACCTTGAGGGTGTACTGCACGTTCGACGTGGTGTACGTGTGGGTGCCCGGGTTGCCCGTCGCCGTCGCCCCGTCGCCGAAGTCCCAGGCGTACGTCAGGACGTCTCGTGTGTTCTGGTCCGACGCGAACGCGGCGAAGCTCTGTGCGGTGTTAACCTGGACGGCCTGCGACTGGAGAGGGGCGAGGAACGGTGCGACGTTGGCAATGACCGGGACGATTGTCGAGGACGTTGCCGTTGCGCCCGCCGAGTTCCTCACCGTGACCTGAGCGGTGTCGGTGCCCGGGGTCCCGTATTGGTGGCTCGCCGTCGGGCCCGTGGTCGTCGTTACCGGGGAGCCATCGCCCCAGTTCCAGGTGTACTGCGTCAGGGCCAGTCCGGCCGGGTCGCTCGCGGAAGCCGCGAGGGTCAAGATGTCGCCCGCGTACGTCGTCGGATCGAAGGGGCTAAACGATACCCCGTTGATTTTGGGCGAGCCCGTGGCCGGTGCGCGGATTGTCACCGTGGTCCGCTGGACCGTGAAGAAGTCGCCGCCGTCTTGGCTCACCCGCAGGGCGACGTCGTAGGTCCCCGCGGCCGCGTAGGTCCATGTCGGCGTGGCCGTGTTGCCGCCCTGGTCGTCATTGCTGAAGATGCCGTCGTTGTTCACGCCAGTGCCGCCCGGCTCCGAGCCGCCCACGGTGCTCGTTCCATCGGCGGATACGTGGCCCGCGTCGAAGTCCCAGCGGTATCGGAGCACGCCGCCCTGCGGATCGATCGCGGCCGCGGAGAATTGCACGGGTTGTGAGACGACGCCTTCGAAGGTCGGCAGGGTGTACTGCGGCGGCTTGTCATCCACCGGATAAACGGTCTGGCCGAAGATTGGCGAGTTCCCGATGTCGGGGGGCACGGCGCGGGATGTCGAGAAGTCCACGAAATTCGTGAAGTGGAGCTGGTTGTATGCGTATAGCTCGTCCCGGTAGAACGGCAGGTTGTACGATGCGTAGGAGTAGATGATCTGCTGCGCTTGGTCGGACAGCGCTCTGCGAGCGACCGGGTCGGTCGTGGTCAGCGTCTGGTTGTACAGCTCGTCGAACGTCCACTTCCCGGAGGCGTCCCGCGCGCAATACCCGTTATCGTTGTCCAGCGTCACGATCCCGTGGCACGTTTGGACAATGAGGAACAGCGACGTGTCGGTAATCGGCGTCCAGACCCAATCCCAGAGCCACACATCGTAGTCCAACCGGTACCAGAGGTTGTACATCTGCGCGCCATTCAGGAGCTCGAGGGTAAACTGGATGCCCGCCTTCTGGGCGTCCGCGATGACTCCACGTGCCGCAGTCTCCCACCACGGCTCCGTGTTGAAGGTCGAGAACCGGAAGCTCAGCGGCTGCGTCTTCCCGGCCTTGCACAGGGGGAATTCCGTTCCGGTCTGAAGATTGCCGGTCGCACAGTCGTACGCCCAGCCCGCGTTGACCAGCATCGTCCTCGCTGCCGCATCCGCGGCATCTCCTTCAGGGAACTGCTCCAAGGCGATCGAGGTAAACGGAGGGAAATCGTACGGACTTCCGTCCCCGTTCTTGTCGTCCGGGCTATATGGCGGCATGGCGTACCACAACGGGGAGGACGTCGGCATCAGCGTGTCACCCGGCGTCCCGAGGCCATTCAAGGCGGTCTGGATCATCTTGGTCCGGTTCGTCGCCATGTGGATCGCCGTGCGGACGACCTGGTTCTGCAGGATTGGATTCGAGTGACCAAGCTTCAATGGACGGTTCGAAATCGAGGCGAAGAACGCTCGCAAGTCGTCGGGCAGGACGTTGATCGCCTGCTCCGCCTCGAATCCGTCGGCCACGGATTGACGGGTGATCCCGGCCTTCCCGACCAAGTAGCCGGTGTAGTCCGGCGGCGACGGACCGATCGCCATGTCGATCTTCCCAAGGATGAGGTCAAGGGCCATGGCACCGGACGCCGTATACGACTCGTAGAAGATCGTGTCTGGGAAGACCTGCCGGCCCTGGACTTCCTTACCGTGCCAAATCGGGTTGCGATCCAGAATGAGCGGAGGCGGGGTGACCATCGCGAACGTGGTCCCGACGGGGCGGACCATGTACGGGCCGGAGCCGATTGGAAGCGCGTTCGACCAGTCGACCTTGACGTCGACGCCAGCAGGCGACCAGATGTACTGAGGGAGAATCGGAACGCACGTGATGCTGGAGATTGCCGCGGCATATCGACCGTCATACACGATGCGGACGAAGTACGGGTCAGTGGCCGGAGTCGTGTCGACGTGCGCGATATGTTCCGTGCATGGCGCGAAGTACGACGTCTGGTTCCGGTTCTTCTTGACGTAGTCAAAGGTGAACTTCACATCGGCCGCGGTGACGGGGTGACTCGTGTCACAGTTGACGAGGTGACCCCGCGCGTCGGACGTGCACGTGCGCGGGTCCGCGAAGTATGCGTTATGAGCGAGATGGAACTCCCATGTGGCCGGATTCGTGTTTGTTTGGGCCCACTGGACGGCGAGATCCGGTTCGAGCTGCCAGTTGGGACCATAGTTGATGAGGAAGCTGTACACGTCTCCAACGATGTAGTACTCGTCGACGAGCGTGTACTGAAGGGGATTCGTTGTTTGAATTGTCAGCGCGACGGTGCCGAGGTACATGTCGTGCCGGGGGCCGACGGAAGCGACTCCCGGCGTCGGGGTGGACGCGGACGCGGTCCTCAGATTCGCGATCGCGAAGCTCGACGCAACAAGCACGATGACGGCAACGACACTCAAATAACCGGCCCACGCACGCCGAGGCTTTGATGCCTCCCGCGAATCGCCCACTGTCATTCCTCCCGAAACATGGACTGGGAGCGGCGTTCCCCTCCCACGAACCCAGACCGTCAAGGACGAAACCCTGTTTATATCTTGCCCTCTCTCTCAGAAACGCTACCCCATCGACCCTCAGCCGGATACGAAACGCGCTCCGAGAGCGAATCTCGCGAAACACGGATGGTCTGACGGCCGAAGATGAGAATGGGTCCGGTCGCGCTATGTTTTTACGCGAAGGCGCGTTGGCGTCGATAGTCTTCTGGTTGCGAGGCGATCGGCTGCGGAGGAGGAGGCTTCAGGTTCGACCCCGCGATGAGCTCGACGCTTATCGGCCAGTCCTCAGGCGCTGGTACCTGCCCGCGGTCGGCCTACTCGCGATTGTTCTGTTCCTGAGTCCCACATCCCGAGCGAGCAACCGTTCTCCTTCGCCGTTGGCCGTCCCCATGATTGAGAACTGCGAATTCGTCCCCGATCCCCGGGTGAACACGTCCTTCGTCTGCGGGACCGACAATAGCGCCGTGCCTGGCTTCCCGAACGCCTCGATGAGCTTTCGCGTCACTGTCTCAGGTGACACGAACCTAAGCGTCGTGTTTTCGTTCGATTACCTGAACGGAGGAGGCGTGCCGAATCCGAACAGCCCTAATCGGACGGTGCAAGTGCCGTTCCCGGGTCTCGGCAAGAACGCCACCGCACAGACGAACTGGACCTACACGGCACTCAACCACAACTACACCTCCGGCACTTCCTCTACGTATTGGGTCCATGTCGAAGTACGCGACGAAACGGGCCAAGTCGGCAATTGGTCACAGCCATTCTTCCCCGTCATCGTGAATCAAAACTCTGCGCCTTTCATCGATGGACTCCTTTCGCTGAGTTCGGTGAATCAGGCACTCATGTACTGGAACCCCGTGATACCGCTCCTCTACGAGAACGTCTCAGTCGGCGACCCCGATGCGGACCCGGTGACGCTGACATGGGCATGGGGCGATGGGACCCTGACGGTCAACCACACGGGACCTCTCGCGGGACGCCTGGACCTCAGGGTCACGCACCGATATCCTCCGAGCCAGTTTCCCCTGAACGAGAGCCCGCACTACGTCGACATCCCGGTGAGCGTGTGGATCGACGACGGCTTAGGCCACAACGTCTCCTACAACTCGACCGCGGAGTTCTACATTGCGTTCGATTCTCCGCCGAGCGTGCGCGTCGTGCAGCTCTCATCGGCGACCTGGTCTCCCACGCGGGCCGTCGGTTCAGTCTGGAAGGTCGGCGAGAGAGTCTCCATGGTGGGCAACGTCACGGACCCGGAGGGTGATCCCACAACCGCGTACTGGGACTTTGATAACCGCACGGACAGCAATGGCGACGGAGATCCGACGCGGGACCGGGATGCGAACGGCACGACTGCGGCGCACGTGTACATCGCTCCGGGCAACTATAGCATCATTTTCTGGGCTACCGACGCGGAACAGAAGACCTGCCTGAACGCGAACTGCACGAACCCTCCTCCGTACCCGCCGTTCCTGACCCACTGGAGGAACGATACGATTCCGGTCGAGGTGATCAACAACCGGCCGCCTCACGTCGCGCTTTCCAATACGACAGTACAGGTGGAGGAGCCCAGCCCGCTTGGGGCGAAGGTGTTCGACTATGATGGGGATAACATGACCGTCACCTGGGTGTTCGGGGATGGCAGCGCGAACGTCACGAACGTCACGGGCACATCGCCTCGGGACGCGCCCCAGCTTTTCTCCGTCTTTCAGGAGCACACGTATGCTCACTCGGGACCGTACAACCTAACCCTCTACGTCTCCGATGGAAATGATACCGTGAACGATACCAAGCAGGTCTTCGTCGAGTCACTAAACCTGCCGCCGGTCCTCCTGGGCCTCCATGTAAGCCGGGCAAACGGGACGTCCGCGGGGAACAACACCTTCCGAACCAACGAGATCCTCGTGGTCACCGCTCAGATGTACGACAACGAGAACGACACGCTCAACGCTTCGATCGAATGGGGCGACGGGAGCGGGGCGAACGCCACGATCGATCCGAAGACGTCGAACGCATGCTCCGTGGACAACCAGAGCCGGAACTTGTGCTCGGTCTCGTTCTCCCACACGTACGCGAGCGCCGGTCCGAACGGCACTCAGGAATATACCGTCCTCGTGACGATCACGGACAACAAGGTCTACCTCGAGCTGAACGCGACCGGAGCCACGATCACCTTAAGCCACACGAAGAACCAAACCGTGATCGTCATCGTCACGGGCTCCGGGCCGCAGTCGGAGGACCTTGGCCCTTGGGATTGGTGGGACTACAGCACCTTCGGAGCCGCCCTCGGAATCCCGTCAGTGCTCATTGCCCGATTTGCCTGGAAGGTCCATCTCGAGCGAAGGGAGGAATAGGAAGATTCACGACATCCACACCGAGCGCCGGCCCCCGAAGGCTTTTGAGGCCGATTGTGCTTGGCCTTCTGGGGGTAGCCAGCCTTTGGTTGGCGGACCGAGGGGCGACAGTTCGTGAGCGCGATCCAGCGGGTCATCCTCCGTCGTCTCCGGAACGCCGTCATCACGATCTTCGGGATCATCACGCTGAATTTCTTCTTGATCAACGTCATGGGCAACCCGTTGGACCTGATCAACCGGGCTCCAAACATCTCTCCGACCATCCGGACCGACACCTGCATCCGGCTGGGCCTCTGCGGACCGGACGGCCAGCAACTGGACTTGTCCCAGCGATTCATCAGCTATCTGAAGGACTTCTTCACCGGCAACATGGGCACGAGTTTCTACTGGAAGGGTACGCCGGTCATCGACGTGATCCTGCCCGCCCTCGGATGGACGCTCCTCCTGATCGGGACCTCCACGGTCATCACGATCCTGATCGGGATGGTGGTCGGCGCGCTCTCGGCACAGATGCGTGGCCGTCCCTTCGATATCGCGGCGACCGGGCTTGGGCTCTTCTTCTACGGGATGCCTTTCTTCTGGCTCGCCCTCATCATGCAGCTCTCGTTTACGCGGCCGCAGTTCGGGCTCAACTGGTGGCCCGTCTTTCCCTCGAGTCAGGAGTACGACTTCTCGATTGCGGTCTTCAGTTGGACGAAGGTCTCGAACCTGCTGAGTGCCCTCTATCATCTCATTCTGCCGGCGACCACGCTGGCCCTCGGGACCGTGGCCGGCGTGGCGCTCGTGATGCGGAACTCCCTGATCGACGTGATGACGGAGGACTATGTCGTCACGGCACGGGCCAAGGGTCTCCCGTCGAGACTGATCTTGCGGCGCCACGTGTTACCCAACGGTCTCCCGCCCATGGTCACACTCATCGCGTTGGACATGGCGTTCATCTTCGGCGGCGCGTACCAAGTCGAGTACGTCTTCTCGTACCGGGGCATCGGCTGGGTGACGATCACCGCGATCAACGCGTTCGATTTTCCCGTGCTTCAATTCGTCGTGGTGCTCGGAGGAATCGCGGTGGTCATCGCGAATTTTGTGGCGGATCTGATCTTGCTCAAGATCGATCCAAGGATCAAGGTGGCGTGAGGCGTCCCTATGGCGTATCCGTCGAGTTCGGTCGTGTACTGGTTCCGGCGAAGGTTCGGCATATCCGAGGTCCGGCGGGAGAAGCTCGTCCTCACGATGACGCGGTTTCGGGAGATCTCGAGTGCCGTCGTCCATCACCGGATGGGCGGGATTGGAGTCGCCATCCTCGCGTTTTTCGTGACGATGGCCCTGGTTGCCCCGTTGCTCCCGCTCCCGTACTGGGATGCGAGCCTGTTCCCGTCGTTTCAGGATCCGTCGTGGGCCCACCCGTTCGGAACGGACCAAAACGGCCGGGACATCCTCGCCCGCGTGGTCTGGGGCTCGCGGGTATCGCTCCTCGTCGGCTTCCTCGCCAGTGTGATCGCCGGCGTGCTGGGGACCCTCGTCGGCCTGGTCGCCGGCTTCTGGACCGGGTGGCGGGACGAGGTTCTCATGCGGATCAACGACATCTTGCTCTCCCTGCCCTGGCTCGCCCTGTTGATCGTCCTGGCTCAGATTCTCGGAGGCCAGCTCAGCCTATCCGTAATCATCCTCACGATTGGTCTCACCAGCTGGAACTTTACCGCCCGCGTCGTCCGGGCGCAGGTGTTGAGCGTCAAGGAGCGAGTGTTCGTCGAGAGGGCGAGAGCGTCCGGCGCGAGCGGGATAACGATCCTCCGCAAGCACATCTTCCCGAACGTCTTCCCGCTGGTGTTCGCTAACACGATCCTGACCGTTGCCGTGGCCATCCTGTCGGAAAGCACCCTCGCGTTCCTCGGCAAGGTGCAGGTCGGCACGCTGAGCTGGGGGGTCATCCTCCATGAGGCGGAGGCGAGCAGTGCGATCATCAACGGACACTGGGCGTGGATCGTGATGCCTGGGTTGTCGCTCGTCACCGTCATCCTCGGATTCTCGCTCCTCGGCTACGCCCTGGACGAGATCCTGAACCCGAAACTCCGCGAGAGGTGAATGGACGGCCCTCATCGAGGTCGACCACCTCAAGACGTATTTCGATACGCGCTCCGGGACCGTACGGGCCGTCGATGACGTTTCATGGAAGCTCGAGAAGGGCGAGAGTCTCGGACTCGCGGGGGAGAGCGGCTGCGGCAAGACGACGACGGCGCTGTCGATCATTCGCCTGCTGCCGAAGAATGGGCGGATTGTCGATGGCCACATCCGGTATTCGGGGAAAGACCTTGCGACGATCAAGGAGTCGGAGCTCCGGAGGATTCGCTGGAAGCACATCGCGATCGTCTTCCAGGGAGCGATGAACGCCCTCAATCCCGTCAAACGCGTCAGTTGGCAGATCGCCGAGGCGATCGCACTGCACGACAACATGTCCTTCGACGAGGCGCAGGGTCGCGTCGTGGAGCTCCTCGAACTCGTCGGGATCAACCCCGCGAGAAAGGACGAGTATCCGCACGAGTTTTCGGGCGGGATGCGTCAGCGCGTGATGATCGCGATGGCCCTCGCCTGCCGGCCAAAGATCGTCATCGCGGACGAACCGGTGACCGCGCTGGATGTAATGATCCAGGCCCAGATCCTGGAACTCCTCACGAAGTTGCAGAAAGAACTCGATCTGTCGATGATCCTGATCTCCCACGACCTTTCCGTCATCGCGCAGACCTGCGACAGGGTCGCGATCATGTACGGCGGGAAGATCGCGGAATATGGGCCGGCGGAGGAGGTATTCCTCGATCCACAGCATCCATACACACAAGGGCTGCTCCGATCCTTTCCGGACATCTACGGTCCGAGGGACCTGCCTCCGTGGATCCCAGGACAGCCACCGAACCTCCTCGAACCGCCCGAAGGTTGTCGGTTCCACGAGCGATGTCCCCTCGCCTTTGCAGAATGTCTCGTCCGAGAGCCGCCTCTTTACGAGACCCGGCCGGGTCACCTCGCATCGTGCCACCTCCGGGCGCCATCGAACTGAGGGGATCGATTGGTACCGCTTCTTCGGGTTCGGAACCTGCGGGTTTGGTTTGACGTCCGAATGGGTCTCATCGCCGGCTTCCTCGGACAAGAGACGAAGCACGTTCGGGCCGTGGACGGGGTTTCCTTCGACGTGCAACGCGGGGAGGTCTTTTGTTTGGTCGGGGAGTCGGGATGCGGGAAGACGACCACCGGGAAGGCGCTCATCCGGCTGAACGATCCCACGGGGGGCAACATTTTCTTCGACGTGCCGGACGATGAGTGGAATCGGCTCGGGGCGCTCGAAGCGCGACTGGCGACGCTTTATCCTTACGTCTCTGCGCTCGGCCCACGGGAGACCCGCCAGGCGTACGCCGACTGGGCTCGGGTGCAGGCGTTGGCCGACCAGGTCGAGTCGACGAGGCACCCTCGCGGCAGCGCGGGGCGCGTGCTCCGGCGCGAACGATACGAGAAGACCATCGCGTTCCTCAACGAGCGCGAGCAAGCCCTCCAAGACGGAGTCGACACGATGATCAAGCGGTTGACGACCAAGGAGCGGAATCGGATCGAGGTGTTGCAAACCCTCGGCCTTTGGTTCAAACCGACACGGGCGCGAAAGCTCCATCGCCTCGAGGATGAACTGGAAGAAGGACGATATCAGTTGACCCGATCCGAGTCCCTGCGCACTCGGACGGGGCAAAACAAGCGCAAAATCCGACGCCTCGAAAGAAGGCTGGCGGCGATGCGAGAACATGTGGGGACCGACGATCCAATGGTGCGGAGCCGCGCGGAGGCGCTTCGTCAGGAACTCGCGGAGAAAGAGAAGCGTCTCACGGAGCAGGAGCTGGGCCGGGTCCGCGAGGAGCAGAAACTGGTCCGGGGACTGCTGGATCAACTTGGCAGTCAAGGGTCACCCGCATCCGAAGACGAACTCGGGTCCCTCAACGCCTCCATCGCGGGTGTTCGGTCGCAGGGTGGCCCCGGGCTCGACGCGTGGGAAACCCGCGCGGCCATCGACGAAATCCGGGAGCGATACGACCTCTCGACGTGGGGGGCGAAGGGGGCTGCGCTCGTCGGGACCCGTCCCGGTCGCCGAAGGCGGTTGCGCCGCCAGATGCGTGGGCTCCGGCGGCGGATGCAAATCATCTACCAAGACCCGTACGAATCCTTGAATCCCAAGCTCTCGATCTACGACATCGTCTCGGAGCCGCTCGTCGCGAACCATATCACCTCGACGGTGGGCGAGGCGGAAGCCGTCGTGGCGAAGGCCCTCGAGGATGTCGGGCTTCGGCCCGCGAGCGAATACATGTTCCGGTATCCGCACGAGCTCAGCGGCGGTCAGCGGCAGCGCGTTGGCATCGCGACGGCGCTCGTTGTGGACCCGGACTTCATCGTGGCCGACGAACCGGTGAGCATGCTCGACGCCAGCGTGCGAACGGAAATCCTCGCGCTCCTCCTGGAGCTGAAGACCAGACGCGACCTGACGTACCTCTTCATCACGCACGACCTCGGGCTGGCGTGGATCCTCGCCGACCGGATCGCCGTCATGTACCTGGGGAAAATCGTGGAGACGGGGGACGGCCCGGAGATCATCCGGAATCCGCGCCACCCGTATACGAAGGCCCTGATCTCCGTCGTGCCATCCCCGAACCCCTCGGTTCAGCGAGAGAAGATCATCCTTCACGGCGAGCGCCCAAATCCCGTGGACATCCCGGCCGGCTGCCGGTTCCATCCGCGTTGTCCCATGGCCGTCGGGATTTGCGGGTGGAATGCCGAGGAAGTGCGAGACGAGTTGAAGAAATTGCTCAACGAAGACCGGGAGCAGTTCCCCGAGTCCGCTCGCGTCACCGACGTCGGGATGAACGGGCCGCTCGGGCTGACCCTCACGACGTCCGATCCGGGACAGGTTGAGGAGTATCTTTGGAAACGGCTCCAAGCGGTCGCACTCGGTCGGCCCGCCCTCGGGGCGATCCGCAAGGCGAATGTCCAGGCCGGAAGATTAGAACTGATCCTCCACGAACCGGTCGAGCCCCCACTCCGCCAGATCACCCGCAACGTCTCGGTCGCATGCCACTTGGTCGAGCCAGAGAGCGTCATCCAACAGGCCGTTGGCGTTGGCGCTTGAGCTCTAGAGCCGACCTTCGACATATGCCATGGCGGCATGGCCCACGGCGTCGGCTCGTCGGAGAAGGCCTCCGAGACGCGCCTCCGCGTCCGTGCGAAACGACTCATCCCGGATCGACTCGAGGTTGACGCGGGCGTTGAGGCTCGCTCCGCGGGTTGCCGCTTCCGCGAGGAGGATCGCGACCGCGGCATCCGTGACGGCACCCCGATTTCCTTTCTTGGCCGCGGTCTCGGCCAGCTCGAGTGCTTCCAGGCATAGCTCCATCGTCTCGATCGGCACTTCGGTGGCCGTCCGGTACGCGGCTTGCATCGCCTCGACCCGGGACGCCCTCTCGGCCTCCGTCGATTTCGGGAGACGCCGAGCCGCCATCACGGCTTCGTAGGCGCGCGCATCCTCCTCGATCAGCGCCTCGAGACGGTCCTGCACGTTCCTCGCCCTTGCCTCGAGCTGCGCAAGCTCCGACTCGACCCCCTCGTAGCCTTGCTTACCCCGGGCGAGGCCCGCGACCATCCGACTCAGGGCCACGGACAGCGCGCCCGCGAGCGCGGAGACGCTTCCCCCGCCCGGCGTCGGCGTCGGAGCCGCGACCGCGGCGAGGAACTCCTCGAGCGTGCGGTCCTTTACTCCCACAGGCGTGTCTCCAGAATCTGCTCTCGATGGAACCGAACGAGCTTGAAGTATTGGGTCGCTCCGTTGACGAGGGCATCGAGCGGCACCAGGCCGATGATCTCGCTCTCCGCGATCTCGACGCCTTCTTTCGCCGCGAGAGAGCGGATCGCTTCGAAGACTTGGACGAGCGACGTCTTGCGATAATCCACCATGTTCATGGAGACCTGAACGAGTCCGCGATCGGCGAGCTCGAATCCTTTCGCCCGGACGGCCGGCAGCCCACCATCGCTCTCCCGGATCGCCTTCGCGATGCGCTTCGCCACGCCGACATCCGTGGTCCGGAGGTTCACGTTCCAAGCGATGAGGACGGGCCGCGCGCCGACGATGCACGCCCCCGCGGTCGGATGGAGCCGCGGCGGCCCGAAGTCGGGCTTTCGATCCGGGTTCGTCGCGATCTCGGTCTTCAAGCCCTCGTACTCCCCCCGGCGGACATCAGGAAGAGCGCGGCGATCGGGGCGGGTGGCAGCGGCCTCGTACAGATAGACCGGGACCTGAAGCTCATCGGCGATTCGCTTTCCGACGGACCGGGCGAGGACGACGCAATCGTCCATCGTGACGCCCGCAATCGGGACGAACGGAAGGACATCCAGAGCTCCGACGCGCGGATGCTCACCGCGATGCCGATTCATGTCGATCAGCTCGACAGTCTTCGTCGCGCCTCGGAACGCCGCCTCCGCCACGGACGTGCGATCGCCGACGAAAGTGATGACAGACCGATTGTGGTCCGCGTCCATCTCCTGATCCAGGACTCGAACGCCGGGCACGGAGGCGATCGCTTGGGCGATGGCATCGACCACCTCCTTGCGGCGCCCCTCGGAGAAATTCGGGACGCACTCCACGATCTCCGGCATGTGGGAGCCTGCGGGGCGACGAACGTCCGGGTTCATTAAACTCTTTCCCGGACTCTCCGGTGTGCGATTCAACCGCGGAAACATTAAGTAACGAGAACCTTGTGGCGCGGACCGGTCTCCCTGCGGTGGTGTGGGAATAACGGGCCGCGTTCGGGTGTTCGCGTCCTTCCTCACCGTCGCCACCGTCGCCGCGACCCTCCTCTTGGCGATTCCCGTCGGGACCCAGGCGATTCCGCTTCTCACGGAGGCGGTCGGCGAGACAGCCGTCTTGTGGAACGCTCCGGACATCGCGGTAGCCAACGTCCTCGTTCGCGTCGACGTCGAGGACCCATTGGGCGCGCAAGCGAGTGACACACGGACGGTGAGCCTGACCCTTCAATCGCCGGTCGCCCTGATCATCGCGGTCCTGATCGCCATCGTCCTCGTCCTCTTCCTGCTCTTCGGATTCCTCCGAGCCCGCAAGAAGTCGGCGCCGCCGGCCGGACCGCCGCCGAGTCCTCCGGTCGCCCCGACGATCCTGCCTCCGGTCGGAGCCGCGACGGTCACACCGGGACTCGCACCGGACAAGAAAGTCTGTCCCCGATGCCACACGATGGTGAACGTCATCGACGTGACGTGCTTCTTCTGCGGATACAAGTTCGCGGAAGAAGCGAAGCCGCCACCGTAAGGATATTATCGCAATGCCTCTTTGAAGGTCGCATTCCCATGCGAAAGGACGAAGAGTTCAGCGAGTGGTACAACGAGGTCATCGAGCGCTCGGAACTCAGCGACAAGCGCTATCCGATCAAGGGAATGAACGTCTGGCGTCCGTACGGATGGGCGATCATGAAGCTGATCGACCAGGCGATCCGCGACGAGTTCGACTCGACCGGGCACGGCGAGGTCAACTTCCCGGTCCTGATCCCGGAGTCGGAGTTCAAGAAGGAAGCGGAGCACGTCAAAGGCTTCGAAGGCGACGTGTTCTGGGTTACGCGCGGCGGCTTCAACGAGCTCGACATCAAACTCGTGCTCCGGCCGACGTCGGAGACCGCGATGTACCCCATGTTCAAACTCTGGATCCGCAGCCACGCGGACCTGCCGCTCAAGGTGTACCAGATCGTCCCGGTCTTCCGGTACGAGACGAAGATGACCCGGACGTTCATGCGCGTTCGGGAGATCCACTTCTTCGAGGCTCACACCGCGCACGCGACGTTCGAGGATGCGGAGCAGCAGATCCACGAGGACCTGCAGATGAACGAGCGGGTCATGCGCATGCTCGCCCTGCCGTACATCGTGTCGCGCCGGCCGGACTGGGACAAGTTCCCTGGGGCCGCCTACAGCCTCGGATCGGACACCCTCCTACCATCCGGGCGCGCGGCGCAGGTCGCGACGTTCCACCAGTACCGCGACAATTTCGCGAAGGTGTACGACGTCACGTACGAGACCGAGTCGGGCGAACACAAGTATGTGCACCAGACAACCGACGGAATGAGCGAACGGCTCCTCGGCGCGGTGATTTCCATCCACGGGGACGAGAAAGGACTTATCCTCCCGCCGGCCGCGGCTCCGGTCCAAGCGGTCGTCGTGCCCATCCTGGAGAAGGGTCGGCAGGAAGAGATGCTCCTCGAGGCGCAGCGGCTCTTCCTCGAGCTGCGGGAGCGGATGCGCGTGAAGCTGGACGACCGCGACATTCGGCCGGGGGAGAAGTACTATTACTGGGAGGCGCGCGGTGTCCCGCTCCGGGTGGAACTCGGACCTCGGGACCTCGCAAACCAATCGGTCACCGTCGTCCGACGGGACACGGGCGAGAAGAAGGAGCTGCCGCGAGAATTGCTGCCGGACCGCCTGCGATCCGTCCTCGAGCTCATGCAGCTCGCCATGTGGAACCGGGCCGAGAAGATCCTCCAGGACAACACCTTCACGATCACGAAACTGGAAGACGCTCGAGACGGATTCAACCGGATGGGCTGGTGCGGCAAGGAAACCTGCGGAAAGGCGATCGCCGAACGAACCGGCATGAGCGTCCTCGGGACCCCGTTCTATCCGGAGCCGTTCGAGGGCAAGTGCATCGTTTGCGGCGAGAAGACCAAGCAGGTCGTTTACGCCGCCAAGGCGTACTGAACGCCGGGCTATCGCAGCGTCCCGCTGTACAAGATCGTCGTCGAGGAAATCAGGACTTGGTAGTCGGTCGGGTAGCGCACTGCGTCGACGAGAAGGCGGTCACCGGCGACAATCGCCGTTCCGTTTCCGAAATATACGGCGCCGTCGGCGGGCCAGTTCAACGTGCTGAATGTTTTGTACACCGCCGTCTGGCCCCCTGGAGCGATGAGTTGGAGGTGCACGGTTGCCGGGCTCAGACCGAGGGGTGTCGAGGCGATCTCGAGGCTCCAGTTCTTCCCGTCGCCGGTCTTGCTGAGGACGACCCCCATGATTTGGGGCCCGTTCCCGGCCGGCGTCAGGAGCCCGGAGACCATGACATACAGGACCGCGGCGAGGACCACCGTGATGGCGACGAGCAAGATCGTCGCGATGACGGGCGATACCGCCTGACGGTCGCATCGAATCGCCGGTCGCATGTCGACTCCCAGGAACACGAAAGATTCTCCCGACGACCCTTAAGTCCTCTCTCGCCCGTATCAAAAGGGGAAATGTGACGGCGGCCTGTGAAGGTCCTCACTTCCGATAGAGGAGCATGCCGACGATGCCGAACCCTACCAGGACGATCGTCACCGCATAGGCGCCGATCCACTCCGGCCGCAAGAGGTTCCACGAGCCGTACGTGAATCCCCAGATCAGATAGAACAGGATCCCCGCGAGGAAGGCGAGGGCGTAAAACCAGAACGCGACCGCCCGGGGGAAGGCCACCTCGGCCATGTCGCGAGCAAAGGTCCACCGAGTAAAAACCTTTCTCGTCACGCCTTCGGGGGGCTTCGGCGCCGGAGCGGAGCGATCGTTCGGACCAGCCGCCCGCGGGTTCGCGCCCACCACGCGTCGACCCTCGGGTATGACCCGGGGTTCTCCTCGACCCAGAAGAGGAACGCGAAGACAAGGAAGAGCGCTGCGAGACCGATCAACAGGTAGAACGGCCAGCGTGGGATCGGTTCTTTCACGCCGAAGGCGGAGTCGGGCAGGAGGCCGTCCACACCGAGCACCGTCAGGTTCACGTTCCCTCGACATGCCGGCGGCGTGCACGGATTCGTGGCGTTCGCGCTCGTCGCGAGATTCCACTGCGCATCCGTGAAGAATCCCCGGGAGGCCATCCGGAACGGCGTCATCGTCCCACTCACGTTGCCTGCGAAGTCGACCGAGAACCGGACGAAGTAGCTCGACTGAGAGAAAATCGATCCGTGCGGCATGTCCCGACTATTGACGGCCGTCGCCACGGTGAAGTTCAGCAGCCGGGAACTCCCCGGGTCCACGCGGGAGGCGGTCCAACTCCACGCCCGCGTCCCCGTCTCCGATATCTTGGGATACGCGTACGGCCACGAGGAGTCGAGGGCGACGCTCTCGTCGATGGTCGCGTAACGGTAGATGCTCGCATTCAACGCCACATTGATCATCGGCTCGGTGTACGTCGAATTGAAGTAGAACTCGAATCGCCCACTGTCCCCGGGGGCCAGTTCGGGCGACGCTCTGACCGAAATGAGTTTGGTCACCTTGCCGACCGCGCCCCAATCCTCCGCGGTCGCCGGCGGAATCAAGACCACGGCGAGGACCAGGAAGGCGAGGGCCAAGGCCGGGGCCCGCATGATGCGCGCCGAAGCGGGTCGCTCTTCATATAGGTATCGCGAAGTGTATCGAAGAAAAGAGTGAAACCGAGTCCGCCGTTCGCCGAAGCGTTGCGCGCGATCGCGGTCCCAAGAGAAAATGCAGAGGCGCTGCTCCGCAAGTTGCTGAGTGAACGTCTCGTCGACCGCACGATGAAGACCGAGAAGCGAGACGATGAGGTTTTGATTCCGGTCCGGGCGGCGCCCGCCTTCGACCTCGGCCCCTTTCGAGCTTGGATAGAGGACCGCCCTTCGCTTCCGATCCGCGTCACGCAGCGCGACCCACGTCAGGAAATCCGCGAACGATTGCGTGCGGCGGGCATTCCGGTCGAACGTGCGCCTCGGCGGTGGGAGCGAATCGGAGACGTCCTGGTCCTCCGATTTCCACCGGGTGAGCCGAGGGAAGCTCCGACAATCGCGAAGATCTTCGGCACGGTCCTCCGTGCCCGAACGGTCGTTCAGGACGTCTCGGGGATTCACGGGCCTCTGCGCGTCCCCGACGTTCGCCTGCTGTGGGGAAACGGGACGGAAACGGTGCATGTCGAGGGAGGCATCCGATACGCGCTCGACGTCGCGCGCGTAATGTTCTCGTCCGGGAACCTCGCGGAACGAATCGGCATCGCGGACCGCGTGCGCCCGGGCGCGGTCGTCGTGGATCTGTTCGCGGGAATCGGCTACTTCTCACTCCCAATCGCGGTTCGAAGCCGCGCGGAAACCGTATACGCGTGCGAGCTCAATCCGATGAGCTTCCGATACCTGGTCGAAAACATCCGGCTCAACCGCACGACGAATCTCGTGCCTTTGCTCGGTGACTGCCGGGACGTGGCGCCGCCGCGGGTCGCGGACTGGGTCATCATGGGCCACTTCGACTCCCGAGAATATCTCGATGTGGCCTTCCAGACGCTCCGAGGAAACGGAACGATCGTCTACCACGAGCTGTGTCCGAAGGAGCAGTATCCGGACGCCCTGACCCGCAGACTCGCAACCGCTGCACGGGCCCACTGGATGGACGTCCGCGCGATTCACACGCGGATTGTGAAATCGTACGCCCCGGGAATCGTCCACTCCCGAGCAGAAGTGGAGGTTACACGCCAGAGTCGACCGTGACCGACCGAAACACTGATAGGGGATGAGTTTACTCGGGACGTCGGTGATGGGAATGAATTGCCACAAGTGTGGAACGCTGCTGCCCGCGGAAGCGGCCTACTGTCCGTCGTGCGGCGCGCCCCGCAGTGAGATCGACCACTTCGTGCGCGAGACGGAACGGGCCGTGATCCTGGCCCTGACGACCGGCACCGAGGCGTTGGACCGTGCGGTCAAGGACCTCCAGCCCGCGTTCGACAAGGCGGTCCAGACCTTGCGGCCCGCGGTCGAGGCCGTCGGCAAGGCGACGAACGACGTGGTCGTCGCCATGACGCCCGCGGCGGAGGCCACGGTACGGGTCGCCCGAGAGGTCGCGGACAAGACGATCGCGGCCGTGAAACCCGCGGTCACGAAGGCCACGGAACGCACGGGAAACGCCGTCCACAAGATCCGGGAGAAGGTCCGAACCGGTCGGCAACCCTGACGATCCCGGGAGTGCCATCCAAACCGTTTTCTACGCATCCGGGCCTAGTGGATACGTGGGTCGGAGCGCTGGAATTGGACTCTGTGGAGTCCTCATCCTATTGCTGACGGCATTGACCGTCTCCGCCGGACCGGCCACGGCGGTCGCGCCGCGCCCCCTCGCGAGTCCGGCGGGTGCGCTTCTGGTGACGTTCGACATCCAAGTCGACGCCGGTGCGGCCGACTACGTGCACCGGGCCGCACAAGCCGCCATCGCATCGAATCAGGATCTCGTCATCGTGATGAACACGCCGGGTGGATTGCTCTCGAACATGGTCCAGATCATCAATTCCACGCAGGAGGTCCAGAATCACGGGCTCGCTGTCTACACGTTCGTGCCGCCCGCGGCGTTCGCGGCGTCTGCCGGGAGTTACATCGCCCTGGCGTCGAATGCGATCTACATGGGGAATGCGTCGGTGATCGGACCGTCGACCCCGTACATCATCGGCGGGGACCCGAGCCAGGTGCAGCACGTGCAGAACTTCGCGAGGGCCCTCATCACATCCCTCGCCCAGGCCCACGGGTACAACGTGACCGCCGCGATCGACATGGCCCAAAACAACACGGCCTTCTCCGGCACCGAAGCGGCCGCAATCGGCCTCGTGACCGGGATGGCCCAGAGCTTCAGTGACTTCCTCGCAAAGGTCGGCTTGAACAGCGTTCCGGTGACGCCGTTCGAGGAACCGCTGTACGACCGGTTCCTCAGCTTCCTGAGCGATCCGACGGTCGACGGCCTCTTCATCCTCATCGGGATCATCGCCCTCGTCCTCGACCTCTTCCACCGGACGCTCTTCCTGAGTGTCGTCGCGGTCATCTTCATCGCGCTCGGCTTCCTCGGTGCGCAGGTGATCGGCGCGTCCGTCGTTGGGATCCTGATCCTGATCATCGCGGCGGCCCTCGTCATCCTGGAGGTGAAGGCAGGCCACGGATTCTTCGCGATCACGGGCATCGTCCTCGGTCTCGCGGGGACCTACCTCCTCGCATACAATGTGGAGTACTCGCCCTCCCCGTATGGGGTCACGCAGTACGTCATCCTCGGAGGCACGGGCGCCGCCCTGGTCGTCGCGTTCCTGTACCTCACTCGAATCCGAAAGGCGCTGATGGCTCAACCGAAGCTCATCGATCCCACGCGGATCGTCAACATGACCGGGCGCGCCGCGACGGACCTGGTTCCGGGGAAGGATGGCGTCGCGAACGTCGGGGCCGAGGACTGGACGGCGCAGTCCGATCAGTTCATCCCGAAGGGCACTTTGATTCGCGTCACCGGGTACGGCGATGGGAAAATTCAGGTCACGGTCGCCACGCAGGAAGGACCCGAACCTCCGAAGTCGAACGAACCCTCGCCGGCGCCGCCTTCTTCGCCGTAGGCCGCGCGTTCAAGTTCGGTGCTTCCGAACTTTCAGGGTGACGTTGTCCGGATCGACCGCGGTCACAATGACCGGCTCCCCGCGGGCGATGTCCTCCTCCGCGACCGCGCTCCACGATTCGTGCTCGACATGCACGACCCCTTTCGCGGTGGCCTTCATCGGGACCAAAGCGCGACCGGTCTTGCCGACGAGCGTGTCGCCGGAGAAGTAGCGCTGCGTGATGACCTTCGTCGTTGTCTGCTGAAACGCGAAGGCGAGTCCCACGCCGATCATGACAATCAGGATGCCCGAGGCGAGGTAGTCGAAGCGGGTGACGAGCCATCCGTGGACGATCAGGAAGATGCCGAACGCGACGACGGCCAGGACGACCAGGACCGAGCGGATGCCGTAGAGGAAGAGCCGATCGAGGAGACTCGATACCGGCACGTCCGGGCTCTTACTTGTCATCCCCTCTCGCAGCTCCCTCGGCCGAGGCGAGCACGCCCCGGAACGGCCGGATGAGCTCGGTGAATTCGAGCGGCAGGATGAATTTCGTGGCGGGGCTGTTCCCGAGCGCCTTGAGGGCGTCCAGATACTGGAGCATGAGCGTTTTCTCGTCCACACCCTTCGCGGCTCCGAAGATCGTCGAGAGGGCTTGCGCGTAGCCTTCGGCGTTCAAGATCGCGGCTTGTCTCCCGCCTTCCGCACGGAGGACAGCGGACTGCTTGTCCCCTTCCGCGATGGTGACCGTCGCGGTCTTCCTCCCGTCGGCTTCGATGACGACGGCACGCCGGCTCCGCTCGGCGGACATCTGGAGAATCATCGCGTCCGTGACGTTCTTCGGAGGCAGGATCTCCCGGATCTCGACGTTCGTCACTTTGACGCCCCAACGGGTCGTGACCTCGTCGAGCTTCGTGCGGAGGAGCGCGTTGATCTCCTCGCGCTTCGACAGCACCTCGTCGAGGATGATATCGCCGACAACAGCGCGGAGCGTCGTCGTGGCGATCCCCATCGCGGCTCCCTCGAAGTTGTTCACCCGGATCACGGAGTCCGCTGCGCTCGCGACCTTGAAGTACACAATGAAATCGACGTCCACCGGGGCGTTGTCCTTTGTGATGCACGTCTGGTGCGGGATCGTCAGGAATCGTTCCCGCAAGTCCACTCGGACCGGCTTGTCAATCCCCGGAATCACGACGACGATCCCGGGCCCCTTCTCCGCCTGGGCTTTCCCGAGTCGGAAGTTCACGATCCGCTCGTATTCCTTGACGACCTTGAGGCTGGCGAAAAGAAGGATGAGGACAATGATGACGAAGACGAACGCGCCGACCGCGGCGCCAACGAGATCGGCGCCCTGGAGCGCAGTCACCGAACCGAGGTCGAGCAGGCTCGCAAACCCCCACATACCATATCCCCGGGGTATGATGCCCGCTCCCCGACTTAAGGCCATTGTCGGACTTCCGCAACCCTTCGTGCGCGCGAATTGAAACCTTTATCTCGGGGTGCAAGCGGGTATTGAAAAGCCTCTCGCTTGGGCGGCCCGGTTGGGTAATTATATAGAAGTCCACACGATGAATGACTGATGAAACGCGACCGGGTCCTCGAAGAGACGAGGATCGCGGACGGTTACGTCGGAGGGGGAAACGGAAATTCAAGCGAGTAGAAGCCCCGGCTACGCAACCCGTCTCGCGGACGTGCTACAGCGCGCCGATGCATGGGTCGTCCGGGTAGCGCAGAACGGATATGGGGTCGATATTTCAGGACACACGCCCGATCACCTCCGCACGGTGGACAATTTTCTCGGCGAGCGCTTTCGCGAACGCCTCATGCAAGATCCACAGCGATACCCAGATGCCGTAATCGCGCTAGGCAGCTACCTGGGCGAGGTCTTCGTCCGGAGCTTGGACGGTTGGTGGCATTTTCCGGATTCCTTCCAGATGATCGCTCTCTATTTGTCGTGGAACCTAGCGAAACGGACGGAGCGCTACTGCTACGTTATGGTCCGTGGGCAACGGATTTACGTCTTTGGGGCAGCGAAAGCAGGCATTCAGCGGACATCGAGTGAGTTTTCCCTCTATGAGTTTTATCAGGGCTGGGCTCGGTATCTTAAAAACAAGCCCTTTCCCCCGAACAATCGTTAGATGCGACAATTTAAGCCCGCACCTATATCGCTATGCGCGGAATCGTTGGACCAAAATCCGAGAATCCCAATTTTGGCGAAACGGGGAAATCTAGCGTTTCCATCCCTGACCCCCCTTATCAATGCCTGCTAGCTCGCATGGCTACCTTTATCCTGTTTGGGTAGGTTCGGTGGTTTGTGTCCCCGGAGGACCGACTCCAGACCGTCTTGCACGGCTCCGAGGAGGTCGTCACCCGCGAGGAGTTGCGGACGCTCCTCGATCGAACCGACACTCCGCGGGCGTACGTCGGACTCGAGCCGTCCGGGCTGATGCACATCGGCACCGCGTTCGTCATCGGATCGAAGGTCGGAGACCTCCTTCGCGCCGGCTTTCACGCGATCATCTTCCTCGCCGATTGGCATGCGTACATCAACGACAAACTCGGTCGGAACCTCGAGAACCTGCGCATCTGCGCGGAGTACTTCAAGGACGGGTTCCGGGCGGTCGGCGTGCCGGACTCCGTCGAATACCTCTACGCGAACGAATTCGTCCGCCACCCGGAGTACTGGCAGAACGTGATCCAAGCCTCGAAAGCCTCGACGGTTGCCCGGATCCGACGGGCGCTCACGATCATGGGCCGGAAGGAGGAAGAGGCGGACCTCGATGCGTCGAAGCTCATCTACCCGGCGATGCAGGTCGCCGACATCCACTGGATGGACCTGGACCTCGCACTCGGCGGCATGGACCAGCGGCATGCGCACATGCTGTACCGCGACGTGGCCCCGAAACTCGGGTGGAAGCAGGTCGTCGCGCTGCACACGCCCCTCCTCCCCGCCCTCGATGGCGGCGGTCGCATGGACCTCGTCGCGGGGAAAATGTCGAAGTCCCGACCGGACGCCAGCATCCTTCTGAACGATGGTCCGCGCGAGGTCGAACGAAAGATCGGGAAGGCGTTCTGCCCCGCCAAGGAGCCGGTCGGCAATCCGGTCCTCGAGATTGCGCGACTGATCCTCTTTCCTCGTCGAGGGAAGTTGATGATCCCGAGAGATCCAAAGTTCGGCGGCGATGTCGTCTACGAGTCAGTCAACGAGCTCGCGAAGTCGTACGCGAACGGGGAACTGCACCCGAAGGACTTGAAGGCGGGCGTCACCGCGGGCCTGAACGGCGAGCTCGCACCCGTGCGGAAGTACTTCGAGGCACACCCGGAAAATCTCGAGGCCGTTCAACGGATCACGCGGGCCGGGTGAGCCGCTGCGGCGGAACACGCAGGCCGCGTATATCGCGGGGCTCGCCAGCGCGTTGCTCCTCGTCAGCGGTTGGACCGGCGCACGGCCGGTGAACCGCTTCTTCGTCCTCCTCGAGGACATCTTTGGGACGAGGCCGTTCCTCATCATCCTGGCGTACGTCTTCGTGGGCCTCGCCTCTCTCGGTGGGGTCGCGGTTCTCCTGGGCGGCTATCTAATTTGGATCGACCGCGTCCGAACCGGACGGATGCTGATCTTGATCGGCTCCGGTGCCGGATTCTTCACCCTGTTGTTTTTCGTCGTCTCGAACCTCCGACGGGAAGAATTCTCTCTCCTCTTGAGCGTCCTCCCGATCGTGCTCGGGATCGCGATCGGAATCGTCGCGCGATTCTGGGCCAAGGCGACCCCGATCCTGTGACCACTTAAAGAGGCGGAACCGAGGACGCCGCCGTGCCTCGTGGATTCGCCACTTGCCCGCGGACCATCACGAGGAGCACGAACCCCAGGAAGGCGAGGGCGGCCGCCAGGGTGAACGGGACCGACGTCTCGAACGCGATCGTGGGCCCGAACGAATCGGCCAGGAGGCCCGCGACGAGGAGGCCTACCGCCCCGCCCAGCAGCTGGAAGGCGAAGATCAGTCCGAACGCCGCGCCTTGAAGCCGGCGGTGGCTCGACTCGGCGACGAATGAGAAGAGCGCGGGATACGTCAGGAAGAGAGCCGAACCCAGAGTCCAGAATGTGACGAGCACGACGCGCAGATCGTTGACGAGCGCGCCGACCAGACCCGCGATCGTGAGGGCGGCGTACGATGCGACGAGCGCTCGGTATCGCCCGAACCGGCGGCTCACGCGTCCGAAGAAGAACGCGGCCACGCTGCCTGCGAGGATCCAGAGGGCCACCGCGACCCCCGACAAATCACTGGGCAGCCCAAACTTCTCGTGCAGGAGGAGTGGGCCGAAGTAGCTGAAGATGTTGAACACGGCCCCGCCGAGGGCGAGCGGAAGAAGCCAGAGACGGACGTCCCGCAAGACGCCGAGGTAATTCCGGGCCGACGGGACGGGCTGAGGCGGAGGCGAGGACCGACCGCGGGCGAGCGACAGACCGACCGCTACGGCGAGCAAGTTCAAGCCGCCCCACAGGACGAATGGCGATTGCCAGCCGATCGCGACGGCCAGCACGGCGCCGCTGCCCAGTCCCAAGATGACGCCCGCATCGCCGAAAGCGCTTTGGAATCCCATCGACCGGTCGAGTCCGGGGCCCTGGAACTCGCGGCCGATCCAGGAGATTCCGACGGGATGGTAGAAGCTCGCGCCGATCCGAGAGACGGCGACGAGGACGAGCAGGGTCCAGAAACTGGAGGACAATGTGACGAGGAGCGAGCCGAGGCCGAGGATTGCGATTCCGATCGGCAAGAAGCGAGATGGATCCCGCCGATCCGACATGATGCCGAAGAGGAATTGGAACACGGCGGTCACGACGAGGGCGATGCCGCCGAGGAGGCCGACCTCCGCGGGCCCGAAACCTCCGAACTGGGATTGCAGGACGACGATCTGGCCTGCAAGCATTGTGACGGCGCCGTCGTTCGTCAGGTGGTAGATCGAGTTCGCGAGGAGGACCCGGCGGTCGCCGCCCACCCGGCCGGCGATGCACGCTCGGCTTATAGGATTAGCCTCGAACAGCCCTGGGCGGAGCGCGGTCCCGGAATGTCGCTAGTTCCAAATAGGCCCACAAGGATGGCGCGGCCGGCCAGGAGACCGCGGACGGCCGACGGTGACCCTTCGGGGTTGCTGAGGAACGTCCCCCCTCCCCAGGTACGGTGGCCCCGCGCAAGCGGAGGGGCCCGAGAGGGCCGGCAAGGGCGCAGAAACGACACAGCCCGCGTCGAGGATGAATCGCCCGGCGAGGACGTTGACGCGGGATCTGGTGAGACGGCGAC
>Ga0209160_1000017_pt1 | contig 116476 bp, 118 predicted proteins | sample GraSoiAngelo_153_FD_186167 | JGI IMG/M metagenome (GOLD analysis project Ga0209160, IMG submission 186167) | Grasslands soil microbial communities from the Angelo Coastal Reserve, California, USA - 14_1009_12_40cm (SPAdes) (version 2) | ecosystem: Environmental > Terrestrial > Soil >...
GGTCGTCTGGGACCATGGGGTATCGCTGCCCGCGCATAGGCTGTGGCTCGACCCGCTCGTCGTGCGTTCTTTTGCCTTCATCTCCCACGCGCACACGGACCATGCGCGCCGGCACAAAGAAGCGCTGCTCACCCCCCAGACGCTGGCGTTGATACCCGAGGCTCGAAGGCCACGCGGCTGGCGGATGCTCGGCTTCGGCGAGACCATGCGGCGCGGCGAGGGCAGCATTACCCTCTACCCCGCGGGCCACATGCTGGGCTCCGCCCAGCTGCATTTCGAGCAGGACGGCACGTCGCTTCTATACACAGGCGATATCAAGCTGCGTCAGACGGGCGGCGTGAGCACCTTCGTGCCGAAGGCGAACGTCTTGATCCTCGAGAGCACATATGGGCGGCCGCACTTTCGGTTCGGCGATCCCGACGAAACCATCGAATCGATCGCGCGATGGTGCCAGCGCGCGCTGGACAGCCGTGTGACACCTGTCCTGCTGTGCCATGCATTGGGCAAGACCGAAGAGGTGATGCTCGCGCTCGCCAAGTACGGGTTTGCGTTTGCGCTCGAGAAACGCTGCGTTCCGTGCGCACACCAGTACGCGTCGGCGGGCCGTTCGCTGCCGGATTGGGTCGAGCTCAACGGAGAAGCGGTGACCGACCGCGTCGTCATCGCTCCACCTGTTGGCAAGGACGACATCCGGCGCCTGGGGCGCTACCGGACGGCTTTGATCTCAGGCTGGGCGAAGGATCCCGACTTCGCGCGGCTCTTCGGCGCGGATGCCACCTTCGATCTCTCCGACCACTGCGATTTCGACGAGCTGATGGAGGTGGTCGAGCGCACCGGCGCCGACCAGGTCTACACCGTGCACGGCTTCACGGAGGACTTCGCGCGGTCGCTGCGCCGAAAGGGAATCCGGGCCTGGGCGCTGGAAGCCAACGAGCAGCTGGCGCTGGCCCTCTAACCCGTTAGGTGCCTTTGATCAAACCGCACATTTTCCAGAGCAGCTGATACGTGCACTTTGATCAAAACGTACGATCCCGCCGCGATCGACGCGACTAGACGGCTGGACGGGAAAGTTGTGGCGGTGTGACCGGCGCTCGCATCCTCAGGATCGCGACCAGGACGAGGCCGGTGATGGCGGCGTACAACGCCGCGAGCGCGACGCGCGCCAGCACGTACCCACCGGGCGCAGTTCTCAGGTCGAACCCCGACGCGGTCAAGACAAAGAGCATCAGATGAAGTGCGACGGCATAAGCCACAAGGTTGGCCACGACCCACCACGCGGCAATGCGCGGGCGGCCGAACACCCAAGCCAGCACAACGCCCTGGGCAAGGCCCAAAAGCAGCGGGTTGATGTAATCCGCAACAGTGAACATGATGTCGATTCCGGTTTCCATAGGGATGAATGCGCGCGGGAGTACCTGCGGTACGTAGAAATACCACCCGCTCGTCGCGAACAGGCTGGCGACGGAGGCGACCAAAGTCAGACCGACCCACATGCCAGCGGCGGCCAGTGAGACGCCCATCGCCCCACGCAGGACCAGGAACTGAAGCAAGGCGAGCGGCGCCGCGAGCAAGGCCGGCGGCAGCCAGTACCAGTCGCCAAGATTAGGAAAGACTTCGAATCCGGGCTGCGTCGCCGAGGCGGCAACTGCCGTACCGAGTGCTCCGGCGGCGACCCACGCCATCCACAGCGTGGATCTCGGGCGCCGCATAGCGACGGCCATTGCCGCCTTTAGCCTACGCCGCTGTCAGCGCAGCGCCCACCCCGAACGCAGCACCGCCCGCCGCAGCTCGTGATTGCCGGCGGCGGCGTCGCTCAGCTTGGTCAGGAGCAAGTCCACCCAGGCCGCCAGCTCGACCGGCGGCGCCACTTCTAGCGACTCGTTCTTGACCCGGGCGCGAAAGCTACGCCCGTCGACGTCGATCGACAGCTCTGTGATGGGGCCCCGGTTCAGATGCCCGCGCTTGGCCTGTGCCATCGGGATGCGCTCCACCAGGTAGTCGAGCAGCTCGAGAGGCTCGTCGCGCTCGACCAGGGGCGCGTGGCAGAAGACGCACGCGTCGTCAATAGGCAAAGCCGGGGCGGAGCAGACTGTGCAGTTCAATTGTGTGGCGGGCTTTAGGGGCGATTTACGAGATTCAGTCCGTGTAGCGGGTAATTGTGCGGTCTTCGCGCCGTTTTTCAGCCTGGTAAAGAGGGCAATCCTCGAAGTTCCGAACGCAGATCGGCGGGCTGTCGCCAAGCGCGTACTTGCGCTTGGAGCGGTGGTCGACGTGGCAGTCGAAGCGGTAGATGCGCAGGATTCCACGCTTTTCCTTCACCAGCTCCTCGAGGTAAGGGCACCTCCGCATCGCAAACTACGATAGGCGTCCGTGTCGCATCGCCGCCCGGCCGTCGTCCAGATGCTTGAATTCGCCCGGGCGGGCGCTTCGATCGGCGCCACCTCAGCGACGCTTGAGAAGACGCGTATCCTCGGCGCCTACTTCCGCACGCTGAACGACGATGACCTCCGGCGCGCCGCCGTCTACATGAGCGGCCGCGCCTTTGCGCCTTCCAAGCGACGCACTCTCGGCCTCGGCTGGTCGACCGTCAGCAAGGTCGTTTCGTCTCTGTCCGAGCGGGGAGAAGATGAGCTCGGCACGATCTTCCGCAAGCATTCGGACCTCGGAGACTGGGCGGGGGAGGCGCTCGACGGAAGCACCAGACCGGAAGCCGTCACGCTCGCCGACGTCGAGACGTCGCTGGAGGCGATTCGCACCGCGCGCGGCAACGCCAAGGCCAAGCCGCTCGAATCCCTGCTCAGGCGCATGGACCTGGAGAGTGCGCGCTTCTTCATCAAGATCGTTTCGGGCGAGATGCGGATCGGGCTCAGCGAGGGCCTCGTCGAGGCCGCGATCGCGGATGCGTTCGGTGTTCCCATCACGCAGGTCAAGCGGGTGCACCTCGTCACCGGCGACATCGGTGAGACGGCTGTCCGGTGCAAACGCGGCGACTTCGAGGCCAGCACGATCACCCCCTTCCAGCCCATGCGGTTCATGCTCGCGAGCCCGGTCGAGGCGCCGGTCGACGTGTTCGACAGGATGCGCGCGGGCAAAGTCTGGACCGAGGAGAAATACGACGGCGTGCGCTGCCAGCTGCATCGCCAGGGGACGCGCGTCGAGCTGTTCTCGCGCGACCTCAAAGAAACCACGGGAGCGTTTCCAGAGCTGGTCGAGAACGCGCCCGCAATCGGACACGACGTGTTGTTCGACGGCGAGGTGCTGGCGCACCGCGACGGCCGCGTGCTGAGGTTCTTCGAGCTGCAGCGCCGGCTCGGACGCAAGAAGGTCGACCTGGATCTGCGACGCCAAGTCCCGGTCGTGCTGGTGATCTTCGACCTGCTGTGGCTCGACGGTCGCACGTTGATGGACGAGCCCCTGACCACCCGCCGCAAGCTCCTCGAGGGGCTTGGCCTGGAGCACCCATTCCTGCTGGCTCGGTTGGAGGAGGCCACCGACCCGGAGCACCTCGACCGTATCTTCGCCGAGACTCGCGAGCGAGGCAACGAGGGGCTGATGGTGAAGGATCCGCTCAGCCCCTATACGCCCGGACGTCGCGGGCTGGCGTGGCTGAAGTTGAAGCGGCCGCTGGCCACCCTCGACGTGGTAGTGACGGCGGTCGAATGGGGTCACGGAAAGCGAAGAGGCGTGCTGTCCGACTACACCTTTGCGGTGAAAGACACGAGCACGGGTCGGCTGGTCAACGTGGGCAAGGCGTACACCGGGCTGACCGACGCGGAGATCGCGACCTTCACCAAACGGTTCCTCGCGATAACGGTCCAGGACATGGGCCACACGCGGTTGGTGAGGCCCGAGGTCGTGCTCGAGGTGGCGTTTGACTCGATCCAGCACTCGGGCCGGCACCTGAGCGGTTACGCGCTGCGATTTCCGCGCATCGTGCGCATCCGCGACGACAAGCCCGTCGACGAGATCGACACGGTCGAGCGGGTCGCGGAGCTGTACGAACGCTACTTCGGCGAAAAGTCAGAGGTTCCGCTCTCCGAGGTGGCGAAGACGTGACGAGTTCGAGATGAGGCTCACTTTCATGGGGACTGCCGGCGCCCGGTTCATGGTGGCCAGGCAGGTCGCCGCCTCGGGCGGACTGTTCCTCGAGGAGAACGGCACGCGCATCAGCCTCGATCCCGGACCCGGCGCGATAGTCCAGTACGCCCAACGCGGCGTGGACCTGACGACGCTCGACGCAATCGTACTGAGCCATCGCCACCTCGACCACTCCGGCGACGTCAACGTGATGCTCGAGGCGATGACCGACGGCGGGTTTCAGCACCGCGGCCAGCTCTTCTGCCCGGCCGATGCGCTGGACCAAGATCCGGTCGTGCTCAAGTACGTGCGCCGGTTTCCGCGCGAGATCATCCGCCTTGCCCCGGAAACGTCCTACGCGGTCAACGGTCTGCCCTTCACGACCAGCGCCCGTCACGTCCACCAGTCGGAGACCTACGGCTTTCGATTCGGCGAAAAGCTCGGCTGGATCACCGACTCCGGCTACTACGACGGGATCGCCGAGCAGCACAAGGCCGAGGTGATGGTCATCCACACCGTCCTGCGCGAGTGCATTCCGACGCTGCCACACCTTTGCATCGCCGACGCCGAGCGGATCGTCCGCGACGCCAAGCCGCGCCTGGCTTTCCTGACCCACTACGGGACGACGGTCTGGCGCGCGAATCCATCGAAGATCGCCGCCGACCTTTCGCAACGCACAGGGATCGACGTCCGCGCCGCCAGCGACGGGCTGTCGCTCGAACTATGAGTCGGTGGCGATGGCGCGGTTCCGTCGCGCTGCTCGCCGTCTCCATGGCGTTTGTGATCTTGCCGCTGCTTCCCAACGACGACGTCATCAATTCCGACTGGCCGGCGTTCGCCACCGGGGCGCGTCTGATCGTCTCGGACCCCGGTCACCTTTACGACTTCGACACCCAGACGCGAGTTCAACTCCAGGTGACTGGAGGCCGGGTCCTGGTGACCCTTGGCATCGAGGGCATCCTTCCGTTCCTCGCGCCGGCGTGGGTCGCCCTGCTGGCGGTGCCATTCGATGCTTTGGGCACCGATCTCGGAGGAAGGCTCTGGATCCTGTTCGGGCTTGCCTGCCTGGCGGCGGGTCTCTTTTTCGCCACCAGGCCCCGACCGCCGACCGCGATCCTCCCCGGCTTCGCGGCGGTTCCGACCGCCTTGCTGCTGCTGAACGCCCAGCTCGACGGCATCGTCGCCCTGGGGCTCGGTGCCGCCTTTGCTTTGTGGTCACGGCCGTATCTGGCCGGGCTGGCGCTGGGCCTGACATTGGTGAAACCTCAGCTCGTCTTGCCTCTTGCCGCGGCGGTGCTGCTGGCGCGAAGTTGGAAGGTGCTTGCGGCCTGGGCCGCGACCGGTGTCGCGCTGCTTGGCGTCACGCTTGCCCTCAACCCGCACTGGGTCTTCGACTGGCTCAGCCAGACCCGCGCGACGGTGCAGCCTGGCAGCCGCGAGGTCGACCTACCTCACCTGGGCGTCCTGCTGCCCCTCGCGACGCAGACCGCGGCGATCGCAGGGCTCACTGTCGCCGCGATCGCGCTGGTCCTGCTGCTCGCCCGGCGGCGACGCCACGATATATCCGCCGCCGCCAGCGTCGTGATCGCGGGTGGGGTGCTCGCCTCGCCTCACGCGCTCCCGGCCGACCTCGTCCTGGTCGCGCTGGCCCTTGCCTTGTGGGGTCAGGCCAAGTGGTTCGACTGGCTGGGGCTATCGGTAGCCGCCGTCATCTGCGCGCTGACACCCGCGCCGGTTCCGGCGTTGGTCGGGGTGCTGGTGATCGGCTGGGTTTGCCTGCGGGCGGCCGGCCTGGTGGTTACCTGGACGCCGCGAGAACAGGCACCGGCGTCTGCGCGATGATGCCGTCGATCAAGCCGTACTCGACCGCTTCTTGCGGCGAGAGGAAGAAGTCGCGGTCGGTGTCTCGCTCGACCCTCGCGAGCGACTGACCCGTGTGGTTGGCGATGAGCTCGTTCAGGACGGTTCGGATCCGGATGATCTCTTTGGCGTGGATGTCCAGGTCGCTAGCCTGGCCCTGCAGACCCTTGCCGCCGATCAGCGGCTGATGCATGTGAATCGTCGAGTTCGGCAGCGAGAAGCGTTTGCCCTTCGCGCCGGCCATCAACACCACAGTCCCAAAGCTCGCCGCCCGACCGATGCAGACCGTCGAGATCGGCGCCTGGACGTACTGCATCGTGTCGTAGATGGCGAGGCCCGCGGTGACGGCGCCGCCTGGAGAGTTGACGTAGATCTGAATCTCCTTTTCCGGCGCATCCGCCGCGAGGTACATGAGCTGCGCGACGACCAGGTTGGCCACGACGTCGTCGATGGGCCGGCCGATGATGATGATCCGGTCCTTCAGCAGCCTCGAGTAGATATCGAAAGTGCGCTCGCGGTTGCCGCCCTCGTTCTCGACGACCGTCGGTATGTAAGCCAACGTGAATGGCAGCTTACGAGAAACCCTTCGCGGGGGAGGCAGGCCTCCCCCGCGGGACCCCCTCCATTGCATGCAGCGATTGGCGGCGTTTGGCAGATGACGCTTTGGGGACGGCCGGAATGAATCCGGCCTTCATCCTCACCGTCGAATGATGCTGTTCGCGCCTTCTGACTTCTTCACCGCCCTCCGGAAGGACCTGAAGCAGCGGCTGCCAACGGCGCTGCGCAACTTCCGGACGACGCGCGGACGTGGGCGTTTGATGAAGGTCCACTTCGGCGAACCGGCCTTCCACTACGAGGCATGGCACCACGCTGGTGCCGGTAGGCTTGAGGTTGGCTTGCACTTCGAGGCGTCAGCAGTCGAGAACCAGGCTGCGTTCGACTTTTTCCGTTCGCGGATGGTCGAGGTCAAAGCGGGATTGCCACGCGCCGAGCTCGAGCCGTGGGACCGTGGATGGTCCAGGCTTTATGAGACGGTCCCCGCCGTACGCCTCGACGACCAGGTGCTGGGAAAAACCGTGGAGTGCATGACGGAGTACGTGGTCACGCTGCAGCCGATGCTCGAACAGTTCTTGAGGAGTCGTGATGAGGACAGTTGAAGTGACGGACGATCTTCAGGCCTACCTCGATGGCTTGGTGCCCACGCGCGACGCGGTGCTCGCTCGCATGGAGGAGGAGGCCGATCGCGAAGGCATCCCGATCGTGGAGCCACACGAGGGCTCCCTGCTCTACTTGCTCGTCAAGATCGCCGGCGCGAAGCGAATCCTGGAACTTGGGACAGCGACCGGTTACAGCGGGATCTGGATGCTGCGCGGCAGCGGGGGCGGCACCTTGACGACGTACGAGACAGACCACGATCGCGCGCAGCGGGCGCGCGCCAACTTTGGGGAGGCGGGTTTCGGCAAGGCGGCCATCGTGCTGGAAGAGAACGCCAAGGACGGGCTGGAGAAGCTCGAGGGGCGGTTCGACGCCTGCTTCATCGACCTCCTCAACTCGTTCAAGTCAGAGGAGATCACGCGGCGCGTGCTGGAGCTCTGCATCGAACGCCTCGAGGGTGGTGCCCTTCTGATGGCCGACAACGCTCTGCGCCAGGGCGAGGTCATTGCACCGAAGAACCAGCAGGCGAAGAATGTCGCGGCGTACAACCAACTCGTCGCGAAGCATCCCCGGCTGGAGGGCGTCGTGATCCCGATCCGCGACGGCCTGTCCGTCGCCAGAGTCAAGGACTGACATACTCCTTTCCCACTTGTGGGGAGGTGGCCCGAAGGGCCGGAGGGGCCATCCGGCAGCCCCATCCCCGGCGCCGGTAGTTCCCATGAATGGGGAAGAGTTGCACCTCTAGGCGACCGGTTTCGCTTCGTCGCCCTCGATCCAGAAAGTGCCGTCGGCGGCGTGCTCCTTCTTCCAGATCGGCACACTTTCCTTGAGCCGGTCGATCCCCCACCTGCAGGCCTCGATCGCCTCGGCGCGGTGCGGGCACGATACCGAAACCACGACCGACGCGTCACCGATCTGCAGCTTGCCCGTCCGATGCGCCATCGCGACCCGCGCCTCGGGCCACCTCAGGGCGATCTCGTCCCCGATCTTGCGCATCTCGGCCACTGCCATCTCGCCGTAGGCCTCGTAATCGAGCTCGGTCACGGATCGCCCCCGCGAGTTATCGCGCACGATGCCTGTGAAGGTGCAGATCGCGCCCGCGCCCGCATGCGCAACCGCGGCCTCGAGCCGCCGGGCGTCGAGCGGATCAGTCGTCAGCTCGAAGAGGATCCCAACCTTGTGCGCCCCGCCGCTGACCGGCGGGATGAAGGCGACCTCGTCTCCTTCAGCGACTGTTGCGTTCCAGTCGGCGAACTCCTGGTTCAACGCCGCTCGCACTGAGCCCAGCTCGGGCAGGGCGGAATGCTTGCCGCGGAGCGCCGCGTAGACGTCGGTTAGCGTCGAGTCCGGTGCGACTTCGATGCCTTCGGTTTCGACTCCCGCCTGCTCGCGCAATCGCGCGAAAAAGCGAATCCGGATCCCGATTGCTACCGCCACGGCCTCAATTTACTCGGGCGATGAATACGTGGACTTCCTTGCCGGAATCGAGTGCTCGCTCGACGGTGGTGCGCGTGCCCTTCGAGCTTCCATCCCAGAAGGCAACCAGCACGTCGCATGCATCGACCAGGCGCTGGTTCCGCACCGCTGATTTGGCCGTATCCGCAAGCTCGTCGAATGAGGCTGGGATCACCTGGACCGGAACGCCTTTCTCCCGCGCCGCCTTGGTGGCCGCCGCGTCGACCCCGCTGGCGCTTCCCGTGATGATCGAGGCGCGCGTGGGCAGGGAGTTGACGTAGTCGGCCACACGCCACGGATCGGAGAAGTGCCGGCTCCCGACGATCGCGACTCTCAATCAGCCGGCGGCGGAGCCACTTTTGCCGATCATGCCGATGTTCTTCTCGAACATCCCGCGCAGCTTCTCCGCCTGTCGGTCGTAGTCCTCCGCGTCGGGCCAGCTGTCGCGCGTGTCCAGCACCTCCCGCGGCACACCGGGCACCCGGTTCGGAATCTGCAGGCCGAATACCGAGTCGACGTGAGTCGACATCCCGCGCAACTCGCCCTCGAGAATCGCGCGCACGATCGCTCGAGTGTGCGCGATCGACATCCGCTCCCCCACCCCATACGGCCCGCCGACCCACCCCGTATTCAGCATCCACACGTCCACGTGGTGTCGCTTCACGCGCTCGATCAGCATGTCGGCGTATCGCTCCGGAGGAAGGACAAGGAACGGCGCCGCGAAGCACGTGCTGAAGATCGGTTCCGGCTCGGTGACTCCGCGTTCCGTGCCGGCGACCTTCGCGGTGTAACCGGAGAGAAAGTAGTGGCGGATCTGGTCCTCGTCGAGACGCGCCACCGGCGGCAGCACGCCGTATGCGTCGGCGGAAAGGAACATGACGTTATGCGGGTGCTGGCCGGTGCCTGTGAGCGCAGCGTTGGGAATCAGGTCGATCGGGTATGCCGCCCGGGTGTTCTCTGTCCTCGCCTCAGAGTCGTAATCGGGAACCCGTGTGCGGGGGTCGTAGACCACGTTCTCGAGGATCGTGCCGAAGCTTTCGGTCGCGGCGTAGATCTCCGGTTCGGACTCCTTGTGGATCCGGATCGTCTTGGCGTAACAGCCACCCTCGAAGTTAAAGACGCCGCGGTCACTCCATCCGTGCTCGTCGTCGCCGATGAGGCGCCGCGAAGGTTCGGCCGACAGGGTCGTCTTACCCGTGCCGCTCAGCCCGAAGAAGAGCGCGACATCATCCCCCGCGGCGTTGGTGTTGGCGGAGCAATGCATCGGGAATACGTTCTGCGCCGGCAGCAGGTAATTCAGGGCGGTGAAGATCGACTTCTTGATCTCCCCCGCGTATCCGGTGCCGCCGATGATCACGATTCGACGGCCGAGGTTGACCAGGACGAAGGTTTCGCTGCGAGTGCCGTCGCGTGCATGATCTGCCTTCACGGAGGGCAGCGCGATGACGGTGAAGTCCGGCTCGAACGCGAGCAGCTCGTCGGCGTTGGGGCGGATGAACAGGTTGCGCGCGAACAGGCTGTGCCACGCCAGCTCAGTGATGACCCGCACACTCAACCGGTAGCGCGCGTCGGCACAGGCAAACACGTCCTGGGTGTACACCTCGTGGGTCGCGATGAACTCCTGCATCCGGCGCAACAGTCCGTCGAATTTGTCGGGGGGGATTGGCTGGTTGCCCGGGTGCCACCAGATCGCGTCCTGGCTGGTCGACTCTCTGACGAAGAACTTGTCCTTGGGCGAGCGCCCAGTGTGCTTGCCGGTCTCAGCCGTCAAGGCGCCGGTGGACACGATCGCGGCTTCGCCTCGCCGCACCGCGTGCTCGTAGAGTGCCGCCGGGCTCAGATTCCGGCGTTCGACGGCAACTTCGGTCTTAGAGGCCATCTGTTTTCAGAATAAGCAACGGCGTCGAGGAAAGGCTTACGCGATGCGGGCGCGCCGCGCGCTCGAACGGCGTCGCTGTTTGCCGCTCACGTAGTCGACCAGGACGTACTCGCCGAGCCGGTCCGGGGAGACGAAAAACGCGCGCCCTTTGTTGATCTTGGTCATCTGGTTGATGAACTCGGTCAGGTACGGACCGCGCTCGAGCATGAAGGTATTGATCACGATGCGGTCACGCGTGCAGCGCTTGACCTCGCTCAGCGTCTGCTGGATCGTGCGATAGGTCGGCGGATAAGCAAACTGTGCCTTTCCGTTCTCTTCGATGTGGGCGGTCGGCTCGCCGTCGGTGATCATGATGATCTGGCGGTTACCGCGGTGCTTCGCCAGCAGCGAACGCCCTAGTTGGAAGCCATGCTGCATGTTCGTGCCGTACACGTAGTCGTTGAGCGCCAACTGCGGAAGCGTATGCGGCTTGAGTTCGACCGCATAGTTGGAAAAGCCGACCACGTACAGCGAGTCGCGCGGGTACTGGCTGCGGATGAGCGAGTCAAGCGCGATGGCAACCTTCTTGGCGGCGAGAAAGCAGCCGCGAAGAAACATCGACCGGCTCATGTCGATCATCAAGACCGTAGAAGCCTGTGTTTGGTGCTCGGTGCGATGGACGATGAAATCCTGCGGCGCGATGGGGACCGGGACCTTCGGCCCTTCACGGACGATCGAGTTGAAGAGGGTCTCCTTCATCTCGAGCAGGAACGGGTCGCCGTACTCGTACGCCTTCAATTCCTCGGAGGCGTCGGTGCCGATGCCGCCGCGCCACAGCTGGTGCTGGCCCATGCGCGTCTTCTTGAGCTGGTCGAAGATGTCGCGTAACGCCGATTGTCCGATCCGGCGCATACCCCGCGGCGTGAGCTCCAGCCTTCGGCCCTTGCGCTCAACGTAGCCCGCCTTCTCCAGCACGTCGGTGACCTGGCGCAGCTGATCCAGCGCTTGACGCGCCTCGGGTCCGAGGAGCTGTTGCGCGAGGGAGCGGTCGACGTCGTCAGGGCGGAAGCTTCCCCGCTCCAGCTGCGACTCGAGCCGATCCATCTGCTGCAGCCGCTCCATGAGCTGCATCGCCTCGCCCATGGTCAGCGGGTCCTCGCCGAAGAACGGATAGCGCTCGCTCAGCTCGGAGGGCGGCATCATCGCCTGCATGAAGCCGGACAGGCGCGCCAGCTCGAGCCGGAGCGAGTCGTCCTGTAGGAGCGAGTCCATCATCTGACGCAGCTCCTCACGAGCTTCGGGGCTCAGGCTCTGCAGCAACGACTGCATCTGCGCCATCTGGCGCTGCAGGTGCTCCAGCAGCTCGTCGAGGTTGTTTATTCCCGGAGGGAACATATCGCCGAACTTCTGCATGAAGCCCTGGAAGTCAGGCGTGCGACCTTCCATCCGCTGCTCGAGCATCTTGTTCAGCTCGCGCACCATGTCACGCACGCGCGACAGGTCCTGACCCTGCATCTGCTCGAGCGAGCCTTTGATGCCCTGGAACATCTGGTCCAGCATCTGTTTCTGCAGCTGCTGCATCAGCTCTTCGAACTTCTGCCGGGCGGCGTCATCGACGAACTCGTAGTTGCGCAGGCCCTTGACGCGCCCACCCAGGTCGTCGGGCAGCCGGTCGAGCTGGTCGTTGCGCTGTCGCGCGATCCGGTCGAGCAGCTTGCGGCCCTCAGGCGTGGCTTCCTGCAGCCTGCGTTCGATCCCGGCGCGCTCGGTGTCGATGACGTCCTGCACCTTCTGGCGCAGCTCCTCGACGGTGGAGTCGAGGTTGTAGCGGCCTAGCTCTCGCTCACGCGACTCCCGAAGCTGCTTAAGCAGCTGCTCCAGTCCGGGCATGTTGGGCGAACCCCAGCGGAGGAAGCGCTGCAGCGCCGCGTTGAGGTCGCCGTAGTTCATCAGGTCATCGGAAAGCGCGTCCAGCACGTCGCCTGCATCCAGGTCGTCGAGCTTTTGCGTGCCGTCCCAGCGTGAGTAGCGAAACCTCACCGGACCACGCTAGCAGGACGCCAGCCACCCAGCTTCCGCTCAACGGCTTGAGCGGCGCGGATCGCCACGTCGTCGTGCCAGCCTGCGGCCACGATCTGGACTCCGATCGGTAGGTTCTCCGGCGAGGTGCCCGCCCGGACGACGACGCACGGGTTTCCGGAAAGGCTGTACGGCATCGTGTAGCTGAACTGGTGATCGCCCACGACCTTGGCCTTATAGAGAGGGGCGATGTCGGGGGCGACCGGGCTGAGCACCAGGTCGAAGCGGGACATGAACTTCAGAACCGAGGAGCGAAATGCATCCCAGCGGCGGTCCATGCGGTCGCGGTTGATGTGCTTGCGACCCCAAAAGCCCATGGTCAGCTGGTAGGCCTCGGTCAGCCAGGGCGGCCGCTCCTCGGTGACCACGCAACCAGCCGACGCCAGCGCCCTGGCGGCCGCCTTCACGGTGGCGGTGATCGCCGGCATGGGCTTGGCCATTCCATCGTCGGCGTACCACGCGACGCGCAGCCCACCCAGCTTCGGCACCCGCTTCGGCAGCGGGACCGGGACAACGCCGGAGTCGATCCCGTCCGGCCCGGCGAGCACGCGGAGCGCGATGGCGAGATCCGCCGCGTAGCGCGCCATCGGCCCGACCTGGCTGCGAGGGTCCGTCATGCCCCCCACCAATCCGTATCCGCCCGTCACCGGCACCAGCCCCGCGGTGGGCTTGAGGGCGGCGACCCCACAGTAATGCGCAGGTAGACGGATGCTGCCTCCGGAGTCGCTGCCGAGACCGAGCGGCGATCCGCCCGCGGCGATGATCGCGGCCTCGCCGCTGCTGCTCACACCTGGCGAGCGGTTGATGTCGTACGGGTTACGCGTGCCGCTGTGCAGAGGGCTCCAGCTGTTCTCGCCATGGATCGGCGGGCAGTTCGTCTTGCCGATCAAGATCGCGCCTGCCCGGCGCATCCGGGCCACCACTGTGGCGTCATGGTCTGGGATGCGGCTGCGCAGAATGCGAAGGCCGGCGGTTGTCGGCAGGCCCGCGGTGTTGAAGATGTCCTTGACCGTGAACGGCACGCCGTGCAGCGGGCCGAGCGCGCTCCCCCGGGTGTTGTGGCGGTCGGCGGTTCGAGCTTCCTTGATCGCGCTCTCGGCGGTCGCGAAAACCACAGCGTTCAGGCGGGGGTTCACGGTGTGGATGTGCTCCAGATGCGCTCGCACCACCTCAACCGCGGAAAGCTTCTTGGTCCGGATCGCGCGCGCGATCCAACCGGCCGGCGCTCCGATCACGTCCCGCATCGCCGGGGAGCTTAGTCGCTCTAGGTCGAATTTGAACTGGCTAGACGGTATCCCCAGGTTTGATGTCGAGCACCTTCACGCCGTTGCCCACCAGCTCCTGAAGCTGGCTCGGGTTACCCGAAAGGATTGGGAAGGTGCCGAAGTGCATCGGCACGACCGTCTTGACCCCCAGAAGCGACACCGCCTTCGCGGCACGCTCGGGACCCATGGTGTAGAAGCCACCGATCGGCAGAAACGCGACGTCGAACTTGCCAAGCTCGGCGATGATGCTCATGTCGCCGAAGACGTCGGTGTCGCCGGCGAAGTAGACGCTGAATCCGTTCTCGAATTCGATCACCAGGCCGCATGCCTGCCCGCCGTAAACGATCCCGCCGTTGTCGGTGATGCCGCACGAATGCTCGGCATGAACAAGAGTCACCGCCATTCCCTCGGCCTCGATCGTGCCGCCTTGGTTTCCGCCGATGATCTTGTCGGCGTCAAGCCCTTTCGAGCCGAGCCATGCGCTGATCTCGAAGTTGGTCACGATCGTCGGCTTCGTGCGCCGCGCGATCTCCAGGGCGTCGTGGATGTGGTCAAAGTGGCCGTGGGTGATGAGCATGAGGTCGCACCGGTCGACGTTCTTCAGCTGCTCGGGCGCGACCGGGTTGTTCATGACCCAAGGGTCGATGAGGACCTCCTTGCCCTTGGCGCTCCGAGCCTTCCAGGTCCCGTGCCCGACCCAGGTGAAGCTGACGTCAGCGTTCAGCGCCATCGGTTCCCCCCTTTGATGCCGACCGGAAAAGCCGATTTTCCCACACGGCCAAAACAAAGATCCCGACCCCGGCGACAGTCCACAGATTCGGAAAGAACAGCTCGCAAGGCTGGCGCAAAAAGCCGAGCAGGCAGACCGACAGCAAGCCCAGCGTGATCCATCGCCGGCGCTCCACCGCCCTCACCAGCACGAGAAGAGTGACCGGAAGCAGGGGCAACCACTGGTACGGCCAGACCTCGTTCGGGATGAGAGCGCCGAGCGCAAATCCGATCGACATGCCGTACGCGGGGTTCCACCCGCTGCGCCAAGCAGCCCACGCTGCGCCAGCAGCAAACGCCAGGGCGCTGACATAAGAAAGGACGAGCGCCAGGCCGGTGAAATGCAGCGGCGAGCTGACGATCTCGTATCCCGTGCCAGACGGCACCGCGAACGGTTCGCCGCCGATCGTGCGCGCAAACAGCGTGCGCACCGAGTCGTACGCGCAATCCGGGTTGTGCGACCCCAGGGATGGCAGGAGGACGTGCTGGTAGTAGAAAAGCGTGCCGCTCCAGCCGAGTGGGATGAACGTTGCCGCGGTCACGGCGACGACCACGGCGGCGAGGACGATCGCGTAGCGGACCCGATGGGCCGGACCCGGGCCGATGATCATCGCCGCCGGGTAGTACTTGATCGCTGCGGCGAGTCCACCGAAGACCCCGGCCGGCGATGGACGGGTACGCTCGAACCAGACCGACACCATCGCCAGCGCGAGCAGGATGCCACCTCGCTGGCCTGCACTCACGTCCGCGAACAGCGGTGGAAAGTAGGCGGCCACGACCCAGAAGACCGGGCGTGCGATGCGGTCGCGGCTCGCGAGGAGCCGATAGAGCAAACCGAGGGCAAGAATCAGCGCGGCGGCGTCGATCGCAGTCCACACCTGCGCCCCGATGCCTCGCGGCAGCAGAGCGACCGGGATGCCGAGCACAGCGACCGGGGGTGGGCTCACGAAGGCGTCGAGTCCACCAGGCGGCGCGATGATGTGCAGCCGCGCCAGGTAGTCGGCCGCCTGGTCGTACATGTGCGAGGGGTTGGTCAGGTACGCATGCGCGCCCTCCCACATGCCCTCGGCGTCGAAGCGGCGAGGAGCGATGACAGTGAAGACAAGGAGGCGCAGCCCGAACACCGCCGCGATCAACCAGTACAGGACCGGCCGCGACAGAACATGGGCAGCGGCGCGCTTAAGACGTTCGATCAAGCGGCCATCTAGTCGGTCGGCGGGCGCACGCCGCGCGAGCCGTTGCGCGACAACCAGCTCGTGCCTTTCAGAAACTCGATGAAGGCGTGCACCGACGAGGGCAGCTTGCGCTTGCGGAGGTAGACGATGTGCCAGTCGCGGCGGATCGGGAAACCGCGCACGTCGAGCTCGACCAGGCGCCCGCTCGCAAACTCGAGCGCGCACGCGTAGCGAGAGATGACCGCCAGGCCGAGGCCCGATTCCACCGCGTGCTTGATCGCGCCGTTGGATCCAAGCTCCATCGCGACATGGAGCTTGGCCCCCGCCTTGCGCGCCGCCTTCTCCAGTGACCACCTGCTGCCCGAGGCCGCCTCGCGCATGACGAATGGTTGGGCGGCGACGTCTTTGAGATCGAGGTGCTTCTTTCCGGCGAGCGCGTGACCCGCCGGCGCGACCACCACCAGCTCATCGCTGAGAAACGGGATGATCGCGAGCTCAGGATCTTTCAGTGCCGGCCCGACCACCGCCAGGTCCAACTCGCTGTTAAGGACCTGCTCCTGAACGCGCTCCCGCGTCCCAATCTCGAGCGAGATCACAAGGCCTGGGTGCAGCTTCTTGAAAGCGCCGAGGGCGGCGGGCAGCAAGTAGATACCCACGGTCGTGCTCGCGCCCACACGCAGGGTGCCGCGCTTGATGCCCCGTATCTCCTCCACCGCGACCTTGGCCTCGTCGAGGACGTCGAGCATTCTCCGCGCGTAGCCGTACAGCACGGTCCCGGCTTCGGTCAGCTGAACCTTCTTGCCGAGCCTGTCGAGGAGCGGCACACCGAGCGCCTCTTCGAGCTCCTTGACCTGGTAGGAGATCGACGGTTGGCTGAGCTTGAGGCGCTGCGCGGCCAGGCTGAAGCTCTTCAAATCGGCGACCGTTTTGAACGTTCGCAGCTGGCGCAGCGTGACCGCGCGATCGAGGTCCAGCTGAAGGTCGGGCCGCGGCACGGCGCCTACGATATGCGGATGGCAGCGCGGAAACCTCGATCACTTTCGCCAGTTCGCCGCACGACGCCAAGCCTCGAAGGAGTCGAAGCTCCGGAGAGAGCGGCGGCAACCGTGTCCGAGCAGAAGATCAACCAGTACCGCAAGCGCCGCTACCAGGCCCTGCACGCGGAGACCGAGGCTGCCAACAAACGTCGGGCCGCGGGCAAGGCGACCGCGCGCGACCGCATCGAGATGCTTCTCGACGAAGCTTCGTTCGTAGAGCTCGACGTTTTCGCGACTCATCGCGCCCATGGCTTCGGCATGGAAGACCGCAAGATCGCCGGTGACGGCGTGGTCGCGGGTTTTGGCGAGATCGACCGCCGGCCGGTTGCGGTCTACGCGTATGACGCGACGGTTTTCGGCGGCTCGCTCGGCGAGGTGACCGCCGAAAAGATCGTCAAGGTGCAGGAGTTGGCCCTGCGCAACCGCGTGCCCATCATCGGCATCAATGATTCAGGCGGCGCGCGCATCCAGGAAGGGGTGGTCGCCCTTGCGGGCTACGCGGACATCTTCTATCGCAACGTTCGCTCGTCGGGCGTCATCCCGCAGCTCAGCGTCATCGCCGGTCCGTGCACGGGAGGCGCCGTCTACTCCCCGGCCATCACCGACTTCATCTTCATCGTCTCCGGTCAGGGCTACATGTTCATCACCGGCCCCGAAGTCATCAAGGTCGTGACTGGAGAGGCCGTCTCATTCGATGAGCTCGGCGGAGGCCACGTCCACAACGCAACATCCGGCGTCGCGCACTTTCTACCGAAGACTGAGCCCGAATGCGCGGCCGGCGTGCGCAAGCTTCTGTCCTATCTGCCCTCCTCGAACTCGGAGCGGCCGCCCTTCGTGCCTACGACCGACGACCTCGAACGTGCCGATGTCGAGCTGCAGACGATCGTTCCCGAATCGCCCAACAAGCCGTACGACATGCGCGAGGTTGTCTCGCGAGTGCTGGATGGCCGTGAGTTCTTCGAGGTACAGCCGTTCTTCGCGCCCAACATCATCGTCGGGCTCGGCCGGCTTGGCGGCCACGTCGTAGGCATCGTCGGCAACCAGCCGAAGGTACTGGCGGGAGCCATCGACATCAACGCCTCAGTGAAGGCGGCCCGGTTCATTCGCTTTTGCGACGCGTTCGGCATCCCGATCATCTCGTTCGTCGATGTGCCCGGTTACCTGCCTGGCCGCGATCAGGAGCACGGCGGGATCATCCGACACGGCGCGAAGCTGCTCTATGCGTATGCCGAGGCGACAGTGCCCAAGCTGACCGTGATCACGCGCAAGGATTACGGCGGCGCGTACTGCGTGATGTCACCCAAGCAGATGGGCGCCGACTTGAACCTCGCCTGGCCGACGGCCGAGATCGCGGTGATGGGCCCCGACGCAGCCGTGAACATAATCTACAAACGCGACCTTTCGGGCGCGCGCGACCCGGCGGCGCGCCGCAAGGAGCTCGTCGCCGAATACACGACACGCTTCGCCAACCCCTACGTCGCCGCCGAGCGGGGCTACATCGACGACGTCATCGAGCCGAGTCAGACCAGACGCGAGCTGGTCCGAGGTTTGCAGCTGTGCCTGCGCAAGACGGTCGAAAGGCCAGCGCGCAAGCACGGCAACATCCCGCTCTAAGGCGCGGGGAAGGCAGGCCTCCCCCGCGGAACCCCCTCCGTGGCAGGCCACCATGGAGGCGTCTGGCGATAGACGCCCGGGGACGGCCGGAGTGAATCCGGCCTACGGCTGCACCTCGTCTAGCAGTAAGGCGCGGGGGAGGCAGGCCTCCCCCGCGGAACCCCCTCTGTGGCAAGCCTCCACGGGGAGGCGTCAGGCGTTACACGCCCGGGGACGGCCGGAGTGAATCCGCCCGGGACGGCCGGGAATGATTCCGGCCTAAAGCTGCACTTCGACTGCTAGGCGCCGTTACCGGCCTTTCGCCGCAACGCGTCCAGCTTGCTGCAGTAGTCGTCAACGGTGACTATGTATTCGGCGTGCGACCAGGTCAGCGGCGAGACGGAGAGCGCCGCCCCGGTGTGCGGATCGAGCTGCTCTGAGAGCAAGCCTCCCGGCAGCTGGTGCGCGACCGCCCAATCGATCATCTGCCTGGCGGGCTCCAGGTCTGATTGAGTCTTGGCGGTGGCGATGTACCACTGCGCCAACCACATCGTGCACATGAACCACGGATTGCCAGGGACCAGCCGAGGGTCGTGCTCGACCTGGAAGTAGTAGTCGTCCGTGTAGCGAGCGATGCCACCGCCGTTCGCCTTGTTCGACAGCTGGTCGGCGATCGTGTGCATCGTGTCCACCACGCGCGGATCGTCGGGCGGGTACATGCCGAACCGCCACAGCCCGTAGATGGCGCTGTCGAGCACGGTGTCGACTGTGATCGACTCATCGTCCTCGACCGTGATCCGCCGCGGAAACCGGCCCAGCTCGGCGCTGTAGAGGTTGCTGTCCGACGCTTCGCGCAATCGCTCTGTGGCGCCGCGGTAACGCGCGGAGGCCTTGCCATCGCCGAACAGGTCGGCGAAGTTGCGAGCGGCGTCGAGACCGCCCCAGACAGACCCGACCGTGAACGCGTGCACGCCCCACCTCTCCTCCCAGAGGTCCCAGGAGGGCAACGGGAGCCCGTTGCGCTCGTCGACGTAGCTGACCATCCAGTCAGCGGCCGGGACGATGAGCGTCGAGTAGAGGCCGACGACGAAGTCAAGGTTGCGGTGGATGCGGTAGTGCTGCCACAGCGACCACAGGACGAGCCCCGTCTCGTCCTCCTGCACCGGCAGCGTCCGGCCGCCGTGCGAGTCGACCCACGGCAGCCACGAGCTGCCCGGCTGCCCGTACGGCGTGTACTTGTGCAGGAAGAAGCCTTCTTCGACGAGCGTCTCCTGGCAGAAGAGGAAGAACTGCCGCGTCACGTCTTCGTGTCCCGCGCGGTCGAGCGAGTTGGCGACGATCGCGCCGTCCCGAGGCCACGCGTAGGCGTAGGTGTCGCGGGCGAACTTCGTGATGTCGAAGTCGCTCGAGGCGATCACGGCGCCGCGGTTGTCGACATGCGTCCGCGCGGTGAGGACGCTGCGCCGGTAGAGCTTCGAGGCGTTCTGGCCAAGCTCCTCGTCGATGTGGCGGTGGTCTTTCTCGGACCATACCTGCCAGTACGTGCGGGTCCGACCGAGATATGTGTCCGGCCCGCGCGAGGTGATCAGATCCTGCCCGAACGTTGTGACCTCGCTGAGCCGGGTGCCCATGCACAGCCAGTGATTGAGCGTGCGCGGTTCGTTGGGGGCGGCGGGGCCGAGGTCGAACGCGACGGTGCAGTCGACGGAGCCCTGTTCGATCGGGTTCTTCCCGAGAATGCCGTCCTCCGCGTCGACCCACGTGCCGGCCGCGCCGTTGCCCTTCTTGCCGTTGGCCCAGCTGCTGATGCCGTAGTCGGGACCGGACTGGCCGCCGATCAGGAAGTAACGGTTGGCCTTGTACGCGATCACCGCGCGATGGCGAGGCTCGTAGAGGACCGTGTTGCCGATGTCCGAGCCCTCGATGTACCAGTCGTAGTGGAAGAAAACACTCGCGGCCTTGAAACCGGCCGCCGACGTGACCGTCAGGTTGCGGATGAACCAGTTGCGGGCGAGGTCGATGTAGTCCTCGAAGGTGACTGAGATGCCAAGGGGCCGATGGCTCAGCGTCACATCGCTGACGAGCGAGTCTTCGACGTACGCGAGCTGGCGCTGCCACGCTCCATCCTCCAGCCACGCGAACTTGCCGTCGACGAAGAACCCGACATGGCAGACGTTGCCCATGGTGTGGTTGGCGTCGCCGACGCGCGGGTAGTAGATGTCGCGGACTGAGTACGTCCCATCGAATCCGACAAGCGAGTTGCCGTTTCCGAGGACAAGGCTTCTAGGCACGCTGGTTGCGCGGCAATCCTACAATTCGGCCCACTGAGTCACCCACCAGTTCACATCATCACGTCCCGCAAACGTCGCCGCACAGTGACTGCTCGGCTGCGTTCGGGCGTCCTGGAACTGCTGGTACCGGCATCGATGCCGCTGGTGGAACGAGAGCAGTGGGCCCAGGTCATGAGCAGGCGCCTCGCCAAGCGCGCCGCGCGAGCCCGTCCCTCGGACGAAAGGCTGTTGAAGTCCGCGCAGCGCCTGAATCAGAAGCATTTCGCGGGTGCTTTGCGCTTTACGTCGATCGGCTTTGCCGATATGGAGCGCTTGTGGGGCAGCTGCACCTTCACCGACGGTGCGATCCGGATCGCCCGTCGCGCGGCGCCCCTGCCGGAATGGGTGCTGGACTATCTGGTCATGCACGAGCTGGCGCACCTTGTGCACAGCGACCACGGACCCGAGTTCCACGAGGTGGAGAACCGCTACCCGCTGACCGAACGCGCGAAGGGCTACCTGCTGGCACTCGACGCCATGGTTTAGTTCCGCGTTTGCCGACGCTCGCGGTCTTTGGGGCAGCAAATTCCACGCCTGTGCCGGCACTCGCGGGCTGCGGATCCTAGGGAGTCAGGACGATCTTTGTCGCTTCCCGGGCATCAAACATCCGGTAGGCCTCCTCCGCCTGCTCCAGTTTCATGCGGTGGCTGATGATCTTTTCCGGGCGCAGCCGGCCCGCGGCGATCAGTTCCAACAGCGGCCGCATATAGGCCTGGACGTTGCACCAACCGGCGCGAAACGTGAGCGACTTGAGCCACATCCGCAGGTAAGGAAAGTCGGCCTGGACGGCGCTCGGGACGCCGACCACGGAGATCGTTCCGCCCCCGCGGACGCAGTGGATGGCGGTGTCGATCGCGGAGATGAGCCCCACGCATTCGATGCTGGAATCGGCGCCGATGCCGCCCGTGGCGCTCTCGATCGCGCCCACCGGGTGAACTTCCTTGGCATTGATCGGGATGCCGCCCAGCTCCTGCGCGATCTCCAGCCGGGCATCGACCATGTCGATGACAAAGACCTTCGCGGGTCCGAACAGCTGCGCGCACATCGTCGCCATCAGGCCGACCGGGCCGGCGCCGACTATCGCCACGACATCGCCCGGCTTGATCTCGGCGCGCTCGGCGCCGAAAAAGCCGGTCGACAGAATGTCGCCGACGAAGATCGCCTGGTCGTCGCGGATCCCGTCCGGAATGCCCTCCATGGTGTGGTCGGCGTTCGGCACCACGACGTAGTCCGCCTGCCCGCCGCCAAGGCCGCCGAAGTACTCCCCATGCCCAAACGTGCCCTTCTCGACGCACTGGTTGAACCAGCCCTTACGGCAGAGCGTGCAATGCCCGCACGAGGTGAAGAAGCTCGACACGACGCGGTCGCCGGGCTTGAAGCGCTTGACTTCCGGCCCGACTTCTTCCACCACGCCGACGAACTCGTGACCGAGGATGGTGCCCGGATTCATCGGTGTGTGGCCGTGAAGGATGTGCAGGTCGGACCCGCACACCGCACCCAAGGTGACCTTGATCAATGCGTCGTTTGACGCTGCGACCGATGGCTTGGGAACCTCGCGGATCTTGACGTCACCCTCGCCCTGAAAGGTCAGCGCCTTCATTCCGACTGCGCCACCGGAACGTGCTGCACCTCGCCGTTCTCGTCGGCATACCACCAGATGTCGATGTCCGGACCCTCCACGCCGTGGGCGCTAAGGACCGACATCACGTGTGTTCGGTGGTCGTCAGCGTGATGGATCGCCTGCGCCATCACGACCCCGCCGGCGAGGCGCCAGCCGTCGTCCGTCGTGACCCTGCGCCTGGCAAGGTCGGGGTCTTGCGCGGCCGCTTCCCAATGCGGGCCCATGCGCCGGATGCGCTCGGCGAGCTCGTCCAGCGACACGGCCTCGTCGCCAAGTGCCTCAGAGTGCCGCTTGCCGGTCACCCTCGCGAGGTATCCCTCCTCTGAGCGCACGAGGTGGCGAAGCGTGTCGCGGATCGTGCCGTAGGTGCCTGGTGTCGTCGCGTCAAGCACAGCGTCGTCGACGCCCTTGCAGAAGTCGATGAGCGCGAGCGTTGCCCACGTCTTGTGCCGATAGAGGACGAGCAAGGCCTCGTTCATGCGCCTCTAGATTAGGACCTATTTCTGCCAGGCCTGGAGCAACTTCTCGAGTTGCTGGGCGTTCTTCACCGAGTAGTTGGAGTAGTTGTTGTTCATCAGGGCATGCACCCGCCCTGCCGACCTCTCCATCTCCTTGATCCGCGGCACCCACTCTCCAAGCTCCTCGTCGGTGTAGTCGTAGCGAAACCGGACGTTGGGTGGCACGCCGCGCAGGTCCCAGGTTTCGTGGTTGCGCCCATGGAATCGCACGACCGAGAGCTTCGAGGAAGTCACCTCGGCAACCGACGGCATGCTGGTGGCGTGGCCCGGGGGGACGTCGACGGCGACGTACGGGATGTCGCGACTTCGAAGGAACGCGAGTGTGCCGTCCTTGTGCCGCCCGTCCAGCCATTCGGGCTTGCGGAACTCGACGGCGATCTGGAACCCGAACATCCTCTCCTGGACCTGTTCCACGTACGCCAACGACCGCGACGAAGGGAGAAACCAGGGCGGGAACTGGAAGAACACGGCGCCAAGCTTTCCGGCCGCTCGGAGCGGCTCGATCGCCTCTCGAAAGCGGTCCCAGGTCTCGTCCAGCAGGTCGTCCGGCATGTACTCGAGGTAGACGTTCTTTTCCAGAAGGTTGGGCGGCAGACCCTCCCGAATGTCCGGTGGCAGGGATGCCGGCTTGGTCGGGTGGTTGGTGAATAGGGAGAACGACTTGACGTCAAAGGTGAAGTCGTCTGGGGTCTGCGCGGCCCAGGCTAGGGCGTTGTCCGGTTTGGGGATGCCGTAGTAGGTCGAGTCGACCTCCACGAGCGAAAAGTGGCTCGCGTAGAAGCGCAGCCGGTCGCCCGATGTCTTGACCGACAGGGGGTAGAAAAGCTTGGAGTCGATCAGGGACTTGTCGACCCAGCCGGCGATGCCGCACCTCACTGTCATGGGCTTTATGATCGCGGCGCTCTTGAGCCGCTACATCCGGTACTGGTACACGTATCGCACCGCCGTCGCGGTCCTGATCGCGCTCGTGCTGACCGGCGTCATGTACTTCCTCTACACGCAGCAGCTCACCTGCGACGCGGGTGTCAAGGGTTGCGTGGCGAACATCTCGGTTCATCCGGAAGACCGATTCGTGGCCTCGTACGACCCCGGCCGACCGAGAAACGACGTGGTGATCGTGGGGATCGACAACGAGAGCCTGCAGACGTTGGGCCACTACCCGATCTCCCGTGACCGGTACGCGCAGGCCCTCCAGGTCCTCCAGAAGGATGGCGCCGCCGCGGTCGGGTTCGACATCTCGTTCCCCGACCAGGGAACGGGCGATGACGCCTTCCGGAAGGCGCTGGTCGCCACCAAGACGCCCGTCGTCCTTGCTTACGGGGCCGGTCAGTTCGACCCGGGCATCGGCAAGATGGTCCAGGGCGGTGTGGTTGATGAGATTCCGATCAAAGCGTTCCGCTGCCTCGACGCTGACGGGCCGCTTGACGGCCCGTGTCTGCAACCCCTGCCCAACATCGTGCTCGCCTCTCCCGACCTGCCCCAGGATCGCGACGGAGTGGTCAGGCGCATCGCAATGGCGGTCCAGCCACTCTGCTTCGCGCGGCACACGTGCAGCACGCCGGTGATGGACAGCTTCGGCGTGGCGACCTACCGCATCGGCCAGTTCGGCGCGGATTTTCACACCGCGCCCGACGTCGTGGTGGCGGACGGGGTTGCGACCTTCGGCACGGCATGGAGCACTCCCGTCGACGGATCTGGCGCGATCCTGATCAACTACTCGGGCCCGCCGGGGAACTTCAAGAATTTCGGTCACTACGTCAGCTTTAGCAAGGTCCTTGAAGGCAGCGTGCCCGCGGACTTCTTCCAGGACAAGATCGTGCTCATCGGCGCGTACGACCTCACCGGGGTCAATGACGAGCAGCTGGCCACCACGAGCTTCGGCGCGACGACCCGCGCGATGGCCGGTGTGGAGATCCACGCCAACGTCATCCAGATGTTGCTCAACGCGGTTCCACTGCCGCCGAATCCGTCGCGCTTTCTGACCGCAGAGCCGCCCTGGGTCCTTTTCGTGTTGATCCTTCTCCTGGGTTTGGCGACAGCCGTCGGCGTTTCACGCGTGACAGTGCTCTGGGGATTGCTCGGCACGGTTGTCGCGCTGGTGCTGTTCACGTTCGGGATGTCCGCCCTAGCGACGTTCCAGAACTGGATGCCCGACCTGTTCCATCCCTGGCTCGCCATCGCGCTCACCTATTCCGGCGTCACGGCGTATCGCTTCCTGTATGAGGATCGCGAGAAGCGCAAGGTCACTGCGCTGTTCGGACACTACCTGAAGCCCGAGATCGTCACCCAGCTGGCGAAGACGCGCGGCGGAGTTGCCGACATCATGCGTGGCGGCGAGCGCCGCGACATCTCGCTGTTCTTCGTCGACATCCGCGGCTTCACGTCGATGTCCGAGTCGATGGCGGCCAGTGATGTGACCGAGGTGGTGCAGATGTACCTCGACCACCTCAGCGGGATCATCTTCACCTGGGACGGCACCATCGACAAGTACGTCGGGGACGAGATCATGGCGTTCTGGAACGCGCCCCGGCTGCAGGAAAATCACGCCTTGCTCGCCATCCGGTGCGCGTACGACTGCATCAACCGCGCGCACGAGCTGCAGGAGAGATTGCTCGCCAAGGGCCTTCCCCCGATCCGCTACGGCATCGGCATCAACACCGGACCCGCCGTTGTGGGCAACATGGGATCGCGCAGCCGCCTCCAGTACACCGCGCTTGGGGACACGGTCAACACCGCGGCACGTTTCTGCGCGCACGCGCCAGCGTTCCAGGTGCTGATCGGCCAGCAAACCTACGATATGTGCCGCGACTACATCGCCGTGGACCTCGTTCCAGGCGTGCAGCTCAAAGGAAAGTCGGCGGAAACCTTCCGCATCTACGACGTCACCGCGATCCGGGAGACGACCGACTCGCCGTGGGTGCAGTTCCCGACCCAGCTGGCGACGCAGTCGCATCACACCTACACCGCTCAGTACACGCAGCAGACGGTGATCGCGTCGGGGGAATCCGGCTCGCGCGACATCCTCATCGGTCAGGACGCGCAGGACGCACTTGCCCGACAGGGGCAGTCTCCGAACTAGTGCAGCAAGCTTCCCGCTAGGACTCCGACAGCTGCAGCGACCAGCACCGTCGTCCCGATCACGCTGACGCAGCCCATCGACTTCTTGGCCACCGGCTTCACCGGAGGCGTCGGGTTGTAGACAACATGGGCGTGGCGGACCGCCATCCCCGGCTGCGCGATCGCCATTCCGATCGGCGTCGCCGGCATGGGGCCCGCGGGCGTGGCTCGGGGCACCATCTTGGCCAGGTCAGCGCCCGGCTCCAGGGCTCGCTGCCATCCCGGGCACATCTGGTCGGCCACCCGCGACATCGCGTCGTCGAACTCGTGGCCGCTCTGGAATCTGTCCTCGGGTCGCTTGGAGAGCGACTTGAGGATCACCTGCTCGAGCTCGGGGTTGAGACCCGGTCGGAAAACCGACGGCGGCTTGGGTGGCGCCTGCACGTGCTTGGCCATGAGCGTGAAGGGCCCGTCGGCATCCGACGCGGTGAACGGAGGCTGCCCGACCACCAGCTCATAGAACATGATCCCGGCCGAATAGAGGTCGCTCCGACCGTCGACCTTGCTCGACGCGACCTGCTCCGGGGACATGTACTGCGGAGTTCCGACCGTGGTCCCGGTCTTGGTCGCTGTGCCGCCGACGCCGGTGTCATCGAGCAGGCGCGCGATCCCGAAGTCCGTGACCTTGACAATCCCTTCGTCCGAGATGAGCACGTTCTCTGGCTTCATGTCGCGGTGCACGATCGCGTGGCGGTGCGCGTAGTCGAGCGCCTGCAGGACTCCGTGCATGACAGCGAACACCTGTGGGGGCGGAATCTCGGACTGGTTCATCCAGTCGCGCAGGGAGCGGCCTCGGATGAACTCGAGGACCAGATAGTTGATGTTGCCCTGCAGCTCCATGTCATGGACCTGGACCAGGTTCGGATGGCTGGTCCGCGCCATGACCTGCGCCTCTTGCAGGAAGCGTTTCAAAGCGACCGGATCGGCCGACTGGATCAGCTCCTTGATCGCGACCTCGCGCCCCAGACCAGGCTGCTCGGCCAGGTAGACGGTGCCCATCCCGCCTCGGCCGAGCTCACCTTTGAGGCGGTACTTGCCGATGTAGCCCTCACCGGGAACGTGGGGCGGCGTCGGATCCCCGGCTGCATGCGCGGCGGGGACCCCAAAAGCTGGCGGCGGCGTCGCGGGCGGGGGAACCGGGATCAACCGCATGGTGGCCGCGTAATCCCCGCCGAACGACGGCGGCGTGGCGGAAGACGCGGCTTCGGCGGAGTGCTTCGGCGCGTCGTTGTCGTCAGGCTCCGGCGCCCACTTGGGGACCGGCGGCCCCGAAGGAGATTTGTCCGGCTGACCGGAATCCGCCATCTGGTGGCGAGCCTAGCAGAGTGAGTTCGAAGTCAGTGCCGAGCTGGCGAACTCCTTTCGGATATGGCGTTTTGGAGGGATTACGTCGATAATCGGGCCCGCAGCAGCCAGCCAACAGGAGGAGATTGATCCATGTCGCAGATGCCCCCGCCGCCCCCAGGCCAGCCGGCCCCCATGGGCGGAACGCCGGCCACCGGGGCCAGCAACGCGAAGACCAACGTCATCCTGGCTTATCTTTTGTGGTGGGTCACCGGAATCATCTTTTTGTTCGTCGGTAAGGACGACCCGGACGTCAAGTGGAACGCCGCCCAGTCGGTAGTCGTGCTTGGTGGTCTGTGGCTGATCTCGACGATCCTCTACATCATCTTCTTGCCGCTTGGCGCCATCGTCTGGATCGTGGGCCTCGTGTACTGGATCATCTTCTTGGTGGGCGCCTTCAACTACAAAGGCGGGCGCATCGCGGCGCCAGGAATCGGCCAGTTCACAGACCAGCTGACAGACCAGCTCGCGAACGCCGTCAAGTAACCAAGACCGCTGCCAAGGCCCTGCCCAAAGGCGGGGCCTCTTTTTCTTTAGGGCTCGGCGGTCAGCTGGTCCAGCGCGCGCTCGATTCCCCCGCGCAGATGGTCGCGCTCTTCGCGCAGGCGGGTGATCTCGGCCCGCGCCGAAGCGAGCTGGTAGCGCAGCCTCTCCACCTCATCTTTCAGCTCGTTCAGCTCCCGCGTCCGCCGATCAGGCCCACCGACGCCCGCCTGCGCGTCCGCCAGCTCGAGCTTCAGTCGTTCGACGGCGACCTTGAGCTCGCGGCGCTCCGCGAGAAGGTCCTGGACGAGAGACTCAGACGGCCTGGTCTGCTCTTTCGACATAGCGACAGAGGCCAGGTTGAAACTCGCGGAGGCGCAGATGCTCCATCTCGCCGCGCAGGAAACGCGCTTTGATCTCCAGGCCGCGGATGCCCTTCGTCGTCTCGTATGGGAAGCGGTAGAGCTTGCCGGAGTCGACGAGGAGACAGACGGCAAGCCGTTCGCCGTCCTTCTCGATGACATGCTTGTAGCAGGGAACGGTGCGGCGCGCGATGTCCATCTTCTTGAACCCGCCGACCGTGCCCGCCAGGACGTCGATTGGGCCACGCATCTCTCGCTGAATGCTAATTCAGGAGGGAGAGCTGTTCGGGTTCCGGCGGTGGTTTGAGGATTACGCGCCTGCGGTCCGCAACTCCGTGATGCGAACGCAGGTGCGACACCTCGCGCATGGTCTTCTCGCCAAAGGCCGTGGGCAGGTAAGCGCGGTCGCGGTAGGCCTGCTCGTAGCGCGGCAGCAGCTCGGGCCAGTGGCGCGCGAGAACGGAGAGGAAGTGCTCCCGCGTGCCGTCCTTGAGGTGCAGCATGCCCGCCCACAGTCCGGTCGCCCCGGCAGCCCGCGCGGCCTTGACGACCTCCTCGAGCAGCTCAGGCCGGTCGGACAGGCCCGGAAGGATGGGCGCCATACCTACGCCGACGTCGATGCCCGCGGCCACAAGCTTCTCGATGGCGCGCAGCCGCTGCTTGGGATGGGCGGTGCCCGGCTCGGTCTTGCGCCAAATGTCGTCGTCGAGCGTCGGGATGCTGAAGGTGATGTGCAGGTCAGCACGGCGCGCGAGGTCGGTCAGCACATCGATGTCGCGGACGATCATCGGGCCGCGCGTGATCATGGCCGCAGGGTTGGCGAAGTCGCCAAGCGTCTGCAGGCATTGCCTGGTAAGGCGGTAGCGGCCTTCCGCCGGCTGATAGGGATCGGTCGCCGCGCCGATGACTATGGTCTCTTTCCGCCACGACCGGCGCGACAGCTCGCCACGGAGAACGGAGGCGACGTTGACCTTGATCCGGACCGTCCGGCCGTAGCGGTCGTCAGATGGCCGATCGGCGCGGAGCTCGAATGCGCGGACATAGCAAAAGGCGCAGCGGTGCTCGCAGCCGGTGTAGGGATTCAGCGACCACGCGAAGCCCATGTTCTTGACGGGGTTCAGGGCCGATTTGCATTGGACCTCGACGTATTCGACGTCTGCCAGCCGAGGTTCAGGAGCGGCCATCCCCCCAAGGATAGAACAAACGTTCGCCTACGTTCAGGCCATATTCAGGCTCCCGCCAGCTTGATGTCGGAATTCGGCGCCTCGCCGATGGGCCGGCCCTTGCGCAGCCTTCGACGCGGCCGCAGCAGCGACGACGGACAGAAGTCGTTGAGCACGCACTCCTCGCAGCGCGGACGCCGGGCGTCGCACACGCGCCGGCCGTGCAGGATCAGGCGGAGGGAGAGCCCTGTCCAGTCCTCCTTCGGCACCATCGCGCAAACCTGATACTCGATCTTCACGGGGTCACGCGTCGCCACCAGCCCGAGCCGGTTGGTCAGCCGAATCACATGGGTATCGACCGCGAAACCTGGCGAATCAAAGCCAGCGCCGAGAATCACGTTCGCGGTCTTGCGACCGATCCCGGGAATCTTGACCATGTCCTCCATCGTCGTCGGGACTTCGCCCCCGAAAAGCTCGACAAGGGCACGGCTCGCGGCGAGGATCCGCATTGTCTTCAAACGGAAGAACCCGGTTGGTTTGATCAGCTTTTCGACCTCTGAGGGATCGGCCGCCGCAAGGTCGTGCGCTGTTGGGTAGCGACGGAAGAGCTCGGGCGTCACCAGGTTCACCGAGCGATCGGTCGTTTGCGCGGAAAGAATCGTCGCGATCAGCAGCTGGAACGGGTTTTCATGCGACAGCTCGGTCGCCGCGGTGTAGAGATCTTGCAGCCGCTCGACGGTCAGCTTGGCCCGCGTGCGGGCACCGCGCGGTGGCGCCGGCGACTTCCACGAAGGCTCGCGTTTAGGAGCCAAGCAGCCTGCGGGTCACCTTCGCGATCTCGTTTCCTTCGGCGCGTCCCGCCAGACGCGCGGTCGCAGCTTTCATGACGAGCCCAAATCCCTTTGGTCCGTCCGGCTTGACCTCCGCGATGACAGCTCGCACTTCCGCTTCGATCTGATCCTCGCTCAGGGACGCTGGGAGGTAATCGCGCAAGACACGCATCTCAGCCTCTTCGCGGCTCGCCGATTCCTCGCGACCCGCCTTCCGGTAGACCTCGATCGCCTCTTCTCGTCTCTTGACTTCCTTGCGAGTGACCCTGACCACGAGGTCGTCATCGATCCGGCCCGAAGCGCCACCCTCCTTGCTCGCCCTGACGAGCTCACTCTTGAGCAGGGAGAGCGTGCCCAGGGCCACGTCGTCGCGCTGCCGGCGGGCATTGATCATTTCTGACTCGATGCGGTCGTAAAGGGCCATTCCGGCGATTGTAAACACGGACCGATCCCCGATAATCGGCGCCTATGGCCTACCTCATAGCCGGGCCGCTGGTCGCCCTGGTGGGGATCGTGGCGGTGTTTTTCGTGATGCGGAGGAAATCGGTCGAGAAGCGCTCGATGTATTCGGCACGCCGCTCACAGATCGAGCACAAGGTCCGCGCCGCGCGACAGCGCACGCTTACCCCGCGGGGCCACTCAGAGCGGCCCGCCGAAGAGACCACCGCGGCCGCAGGCGCATACGCACCCACCCAGGTCCAGCAGTCGGTCACCTATGAGGCTCCGGCATACGAGCCGCCGCCTGCGGCTGCACCCGCCGCGCCACCCGCTCGGCCCGAACAAGCTCCGGCGCCACCCCCTTGGGAGACGACAAGCGCTCCGCAGCCCGCTTCGAGCTTCGACTATCCGGCTGCTCCGGCACAGCCTGCCTATACGCCGCCCGCGCCGGAGCCGTTCCGACCCGCGCCCGAGCCGACTCCGATGCCGGCCCCGAGCGATCAATCGTGGACACCGGCGCCAAGCCCCGCAGCAGAACCTGTGGCGAAGGTCGAGCCGGCTGCGCCCGCGACCTCCGGAACGGCCGCGGGAGCATGGTCCGTCGTCAGCATGGACAAAGAGCCTGTCACCCAGGACGGCGGCAAAAAGAAACGAGACGGCGGCGCCACGGGTTCGTGGCAGCTCGCGTCGGGTGATGCGCCCAACCTGGATGCCGAAGAGCCGGTCGCGAGGGGATCGACGGCGACCGTGATGGCCGTCGCTCAGTATGCGGTGCTCGTGGTCGGGCTTGTCATGGTCCTGATCGGCGTGCTCGTCATGGTCGCCAACTCACACGTCACCTAAAACAGCGCGCGCGAGCGTGCGGCCGCCGTCGCGCATGACGGTGTCGCACACGACGACCCGGTAGCCCAACGCCTCGATTGCCGGCGCAAGTCTGCGGTCGCGCTGGTCGAGCACGAACCCTGCCGCCACATCGCGGTACATCCGCGCAACCTCGACCGGATCCGGGTCACGGCCGAGCGCGCGCATCATCTCCACGGTGGGACCCTTCAGCGCGATGCCGCCGACGATCGGCGTGACGGCCACGGTGCGATCGCGCCGGAGACTTTCGCGCATCAGCTCGAGGATCGGGGCGATCGAGATGAGCGGGTTCGACGGGCCGATGATGACGCGGTCCGCATCGTCCAGCGCTGCCGAGACTTCCGCACTGGGCCGTGCATCAGCCATCCCGGCGAACGCTATTGAGTGGAGCGCGGGCTTGAGTCGTTCGCGGACGTAATACTCCTGAAACGAAAGCTCCCCCTGTTCGGTGGTGAAGCGGGTACGCACCACCTGGTCCGTCATGGGAATCACGCGCGCAGTCGCGCCCAGCCGGCGGCACAGCTCGAGCGAAGTCTCCGTCAGCGAGCATCCCCGGCCCAGCATCTCTGTGCGCACGAGGTGAGTCGCGAAGTCGCGATCGCCGATTCGAAACCAGGTGTTCTCGCCGGCGCGAGCAAGCCCGTCGAGGACATGAAACGTATCGCCCATGACCCCGTAACCGGCCTCGTCGTTGAACATGCCGGCCAAGCGGTAGATCACGGCATCGATATCCGGGCAGACGCGAAGTCCCCAGAAGTCGTCGTCGTCGGCTGTGTTGGCGATGACTGTCAACACGTGCTCCGGCGCGATGGCCTGGATGCCGGCGGCGAGCACCGCGCCACCAGTGCCGCCGGCGAGAACGACGACTCTCAGCGGAACAGGTCCTCCGCGGACGGCCGGATCAGGTCTTGGCCGGTGCCGCTGCCTTTCAGCTCGAGGCCGCGGACGATGACCGCGGGTGTGCGAGCCGTCTTGCCCATCACCAGGCCCGCGCTCGCGGCGATGTCGTCCGCGACGGCAAGCACAGTTGCGTGCAGCGGCTGGCCCGCGTCGTCTGGCGTGCCACGGAGGTCGATCGCGGCCGGCAAGCCGGCCACGCCAAGCGCGACGTTGACGATGCCCAGCCGCCACGGCCGCCCGAACGTGTCCGAGACGATGACTCCCACGACTACACCGGTGAGCTCCCTTAGGCGATCCCAGAGCCGGCGCGCGCTGGCGTCCGGGTCCGTCGGAAGCAGCGTGAGCACTCCGGCGCCGGTGTTGGAGTGGTCAACCCCGGCGTTCGCGCAGACGTAGCCCTGTCGCGTCTCCGTGATCAACACCCGCTCCGAGCGCAGCACCCGGACGCTCTCGTCGAGCACGACCTGCACCATCCGCGGATCCGGGGTCGCGATAAGGTGGGCCGCGATCCGCAGCGCGTCGTCGCCCGCTATGACGTCCTCGAGCCGGACGACGCGGCCTTCGGACTTCGAGACGACCTTCTGAGCGACGACAAGCACGTCGCCCGGCTGCAGAGTTGAGTGGGCTGAGATCAGCTCGCCCAGATCGTCTCCGGGCTTGACTTCGGGCAGGCCCTCGACGCCGATCAGCTCGATTCGCTTCACACCGCGCGGCTGAGGCGCGCGAGGTCCGAGGGTTCGTCGAGGTCGAGCGCCATCGCGTCCGAGTGATGGATCACGAAGCGGACGCCGCGCGACTCCGCGTCGTCGCGGAACTTGGTCAGCGAGTCATCGCCGAAATGGAGGCCGATCGCGTCGGGGGGTCGGATGTAGAGGGCGTTGGTGCCGCCACGGCCGATCGCGGGAGCGGCCACGACGACCGGCGACGCGTGCCGGCCCGCGGAATGGAGCAACTCGCGAACTGAATCCACGGTTACCAGCGGCAGATCGCTGGAGAGGATCAGGACCGCCTCGGCGCCCTTCTCCACGGCCCGATTGATCCCGCGCCGTGCGGCCACGTTCTGACCCTCCTCACGCGGCTCGACCAGAACCTCGGCGCCACGGGCAGCCGCCATCTCGGCCACTTCCGCGCCCCCGGCGACGACCAACACGCGGTCCCCAGCCGCGGCCGCCTCGACCGCTCGCCGTGCGTTGCGCCGCGCGAGCGCACGCCGAGATTTGGCCCCCATCGCCGGTTGGAGCCGCTGCTTCGCGGTGTCGAAGTCCTTGATCAGGACGACCACCCACGTCTTCATGACCATTGCTTACGAATCCTCGGCAGGATCTGCGAACCATAGAGCTCGAGGAAATGCGCCTGACCATCCCCTGGTGCATGAAAGACGAGATGGTTGAAACCGAGATCGAAATACGGCCGGAGCTGTTCGATGTGCTCCTCTGGGTCGCTCGCGACAAGCCAGCGACGGTGAGCGACGTCTTCGACGGTTGTGGCCAGACGCTCCATCTCGCGTGGGTCGTCGACACCGGCCTTGGATTCAGCTGGCAGCGCGAGGGCGGCCCAGATCTTCGTATCCTCCATTGCCCGGTTGCGATCAGTGTCGTAGGACACCTTGACCTCGATCATCTTGTCGAGCTCGTTCCCGTCGCGGCCTGACTCTTTTGCTCCATCGGCGAATGACGGGAGCAACTGCTCCGAGTACAGCTCCATTCCTTTCCCGGAGGTACAGATGAGGCCGTCCCCGCCACGACCTGCGTACTTCGCGACCTGTGGCCCGCCCGCGCTGATATAGATCGGGATCGGTGTCGCGGGCCGGTCATAGATCGTGGCGTTCTTCGTGTGGTAGTACTCGCCGTCGAACGTCACCGACTGCTCGGTCCAGAGCTGGCGAATGAGCCGCACCGCCTCGCGCAGCCGAGCGAATCGCTCGCGATTGTCCGGCCACTGGATGCCGAGAGCGCCCTCGTTCAGGTGCTCGCCCGTGCCGACGCCGAGGATCATCCTGCCCGGATGTAGCACGCCCAGGGTGCCGAACGCCTGGGCCACGATCCCGGGGTGGTAGCGAAAGGTGGGCGTGTTGACCGATGTGCCCAACGCGACCCGAGTCGTGCGCTCTCCAACGGCCGCGAGCCATGAGAACGCGAACGGCGCGTGTCCATCGGAATGCCGCCACGGCTGGAAGTGGTCGCTGACGAACACCGAGTCGAAGCCATTGTGCTCGGCGGCGACCGCGAAGTCGAGGAGCTCGCGCGGACCGAACTGTTCGGCCGACGCCTTGTAACCGAGGCGTAACTTCGGCTTCATGAGCGCCGGCTGTAGCGCTTCCAGCTGAAGGCGACACCGCTGATCGCCGCCGCAACCACGACCACCACCAGCGCGATCAGGCTGTGACTGTCGAAGTTTGCGATCCCCGCCGCGGTCAGCAGGACGAGGGCACCGACCGCGATCAGCATCATCACGACGAGCACGATCGCCCGGTGCAGCTTCACGCGGGTTAGCTTACCGAGCGTGGGTAAAAGGCAAGTTTTGCGCGTGGGTTCGGTGACCTCGACGCAGGACATCGCTCGCGAGCTGCCCGTCGGGTCAATCGTGGTCGCCGATCACCAGAGCGCCGGCCGCGGGCGGCTCGACCGTCGCTGGGAGGCGCCACCGGGCACGGCGCTGCTCGTGTCTTTCGTGCTGGCGAGGAACCGGAACCCGGTACTCAGCCTCGCCGCCGGCGTCGCGGCGGCCCAGGCGTGCGGCCCCAACGTCCGCCTGAAATGGCCCAACGACCTGCTGCTCGACGATCGCAAGCTGGGTGGGATCCTCGTCGAAACGAACGAGGACAAGGCGATTTGCGGCGTCGGCGTCAACCTTTCGTGGGCTCCCGCTGGAGCGGCCCGCCTGGAGCAGCCGCGCGACGAGGTCCTGGAACGCCTACGCATTGAGATCGACCGCTGGACTGCAGCGCCCCAGGATGCCGTGCTGGGTCGATGGCGTGAGCTGTCGGCGACGCTGGGCCGGCGCGTCCGGGTCGAGCTCGCGGGTCAGACCACAGAAGGAATCGCACGCGACATCGGGCCGCTTGGTGAGCTGATCGTCGACGGCGAGGCCTTCGTCGCGGGAAGCCTCACGCACCTATGAGTTGCGCGATTTCGGGAAGCACCTCGCCAGAGCGTCCGTGGATCACGATCTCGGCAAGGCCGTCGAACGGGGTCGGCTCGGCGTTGACCACGATCATCCGCGCGCCGGACCGGACCGCGATCAGCGGGATCTCGGCGGCCGGATATACGACGAGCGACGACCCTACGACCAGAATCACGTCCGCCACGCGGGCCAGCTCCAGGGCTTCGTTGACAGCGTCCACCGGCATCGGCTCCCCGAACAGGACGACCGTCGGTTTGAGCACCCCGCCGCCGCAGCTCTTGCACCGCGGCGGCATCTCGAGGTCGAGCCTTGCCTGAACGTCCGCGCGAGACTCCCGGGCTCCGCACTCAAGGCACTCGACGGTCCGTCCCGAACCGTGCAGCTCGATAACCCTTCGGCTCTTGGCTGCCTGATGGAGACCGTCTGTGTTCTGGGTGATCACGGCGACCAGACGCCCCGCCGTCTCCATCGCGGCCAGAGCTTCGTGGCCCGGGTTGGGCCTGGCCGCCAGGGCGATGTTGCCGCGCTCTTTCGAGACCTGCCAGTAAGAGGCGGGATCGGCCAGGAAGGAGTCGATCGACGAGACCTTCACTGGGTCGTATTTGGTCCACAGTCCCCCCTCGCCGCGAAAGGTCGGGATGCCGCTCTCGGCGGAGACCCCGGCCCCGGTCAGCGCCACGGCTGTGCTCGCTCCGCGAAGGAGCTCAGCTGCGCGGTCAACCATCACGCGAAGACGGACTGCGTCGAGTAGAGGCCTTTCTTGGCCGAGTACGCCGCGGTCGCGGTGTCAGTCGGCATCGACACCCACGGCGAGGTCTTGTCTTCGCGGATCGCGGTGACCTTGAGGATGCGGAACGTCTCGGCCGACTTGCCCTTCAGCTGAAGGCCAGGCATCTCGTCGACGGCGATGTACTCGGAGCACGCCTCGTACGTCGGCCAACCGACCAGGACATGAAACGCCGGAGCTGCGCTGCAGAAGCGCGCACCCGTATTGACGGTGTCTCCCAGTGCCGTGTACTGCAAGCGGTCCTCGCTGCCCATGTTGCCGACCACCGCTGGACCGGTGTTGATCCCGATCCCCCAGCCGATCGGGGGTAATCCTTTCGCGGCCAGCTTCGCCTGCACGGCCGCGGCGTTGTTGATGAGGTCATAGGCACAGCGGACCGCAAGCAGCGCGTGATTCGACTGCGGCAGCGGTGCATTCCACAGGGCCATGATCTCGTCGCCGACGTACTTGTCGATCAGCCCGTCCCACTTGAGGATCAACTTGCTCATATCGTCAAGGTAGACCTGGATCACGGCGAGCACGTCGTCCGCCCGCATCGTCTCCGACATGGTCGTGAAACCCCGAATGTCCATGAAGAGAGCGGTGATGTCGCGTCGCTCACCCTTGGAGATCAAATCGTCGACCGACCGTGTTGCCGCCAGCTGCTGCGCGACGCGCGGGTCGATGTAGTGGCCGAAGATTCGCTCCACTTTCCGCCGTTCACGTTCTTCGAGCACGTAGCGTGCGCCGAGGGAGAAGATCGCGCCGAAAACGATCGCGAGCGGCGCGTACAGAGGGTCGGAAAGGTAACCCAGCCGCCCGAGCCCATAGATGCCCGCGAAATAGGCGCCCAGGATGGAGGCGGTGAGGATCATCCCGAGTCGGAACGGGAGCAGGTAGACGATGAGGCCGACGAGCATCCCCAGCATCAGGATCACCAGCTTTGTCGATGCGTCGGGCTGGACCTGCACGTACCGGTCCTGAAGGATCGTGCTCATGGCGTCGGCCTGGATCCGATAGCCGTAGTTCTGGTTGTCGAGCATGCAGCGTGGCCGGAACTCAGGGCAGAAGCTCGCGTTGTGGACGAAATCGACGGGCTGTGAATAGACGTCACCCGCGTCGATGACCTTGGCGCCGACGACCACTATGTGGTTGGTGATCAGGTCGGGTCGCGGGCAGCCACCCTGGAAGATCTGACCGTAAGTGCAGGTCGGTCCGGTTCCGCGGGTGAAGTTGATGAGCATCTGGTTGTTGACCATCGGTATGCGGTGGGAACCGAACTGGGTGACCGCACCCTGCGTGGTTAGGGCGTCGGTGATGCCTTGTGAGATCCTCAGCGCCTGCAGGAACGCCGGCTCCTGGCTCTCGTTCTCGTCGCAGGTGCGTTCAGGTCTGAGGGAGACGCCGCGCACTGCGTTGGCATGGTCTGGAACGCCAAAACTGCGCTCGCCGATCAGTTCGCCTTGCTCGAATTCAAGGAGTGGCCTCTGATCAGCGGTGCACACCGCGACGAGCTTGCTCGCCGCCGCCTTGAGCGCTTGCTTGAGCCGGCCGTTGGTCTCTAGACCCGTCTCTCGGTCGAGCCCTGTCTCGACGTTGAGCGGAACGTCGAACAGAATCACGGAGGGATGGAGGCTCATCAGGTAGTTGATGACCTGAGCGTGATAATCGTTCGAGACAAGGGGGAAGCCGCCGAGGTTCTGCGCTGAGGTCTGGTCGATCGCCACGAGCGTGATCCGTGGATCGGGAGCCGGAGCCGGAAAGAGGCGATCTTGCCCGTTGTCGAATGCTCCGCTCGTAACGCCGGTTTGAGCTAGAGCAATGACCAGGATGCCCGCGATCACGCCTGCCAGGGCGAAGCGCCAGGCGAGGCGCCAATCGCCAACCCTCTCGCGGACCATGTCGCCGGTATGTTAGGAGTCGTGGCCCAAGCAATCCCTCAACCACGCCGCGCCCTCGCGCTGTATGTCGCAGCGGGCGCCGTGTTCGGCACCATCGGCGCGCGCGGACTCACGGTGCCTCTGTACGCGCACGATCTCGGCGCGAGCCGGTTTGAGGTCGGCGCGCTCTTCTCGGTGGCCACGATCGTCGCCGCGTTCCTGGCCCTGCCCGCCGGAGTCCTGGTCGACAAGTTCGGTGTCCGGACTCTGCTCGGGGTATCGCTGGTTCTGACCGCCGTCTCGCAGGTCGCCACCGCCGCCACGCCCGAGGTCGCCCCGCTCTTCCTGTGGCAGATCATCGGCGGGTTCGCTGCCGGGATCCAGCAGTCGGCGATCTTCAGCGCCGTCACCGAGTCGGTGTCGCGCGCTCGCATGGGGCGAGCTATGGGTTGGCTCACTTTCTCGATGCAGTCCGGCTTCTTTCTTGGCCCGGCGCTGGCCGGGCTCGCCTTGACCTGGATCGACGTGCGAGCCGACATCGCTGTGACCACGGCGCTGCTGGTCGCCGCGATCCCAGGGGCACTGGTCGCCAGCAACACGAGGCAGAACGCGGGGCAAGGCCTTTCTATCCGTGAGCCTTTGCGGGCACTCCTCCGCCAGCCGGCCTTCACCCCGGTCGCCATCTCGCTCCTGGGGATGACTCTCACTTGGGGCACCTTCAACGCGTTCGTCCCGATCTTCGGCAAAGAGCAGCTCGGTCTGCCGAGCGCTCAGGTGGGCTACCTGCTCGCCCTGCAGGCCGTGATCAACGCCGTCTCGCGAATCCCGGGTGGGTGGCTCGTCGATCGAGCGCGCCGTCGCTGGCCGCTCGTGCTGGTCGGCGCCGCCGGCTGGTGCACGACGGTCGTGATCTTTGGCCATCTCACCGGCTTCCTGCTGCCTGCGATCCTGCTGGTCATCGGAACCCCATTCATCGCGTTGAGCTTTGTCGCGATCGGCGTTGTGTTTGCCGACCTCTCGACCGGTTCCACGCGCGGGGTCACGATGGGGATGTATGGCACCGTCCTGTTCGGCGGGCTGTCGGTCGGACCGCTGGTCTTCGGCCCGATCGTCCAGGGCTATGGTTACGCAGCCGGGTTCACGGCGTGCGCGGTAGCGGCGATGGCGCTTGTTCTAGTGACGGCGATGATGCAGAGCGACCGTGTTCGCCGGCGTAGCGCGCAAGCACCTCTTGGTGACTCGGAAACGCAATCTGCGGCAGCGCGTCAGGCGTAAACACCCGAACCTCGAGCATCTCTGGCCCGGCGCTCATCGTCTCACCGTCGACGAGCCTCCCCCGATAAGCGATGCCGATAATGCTGGAGGCTGTTGTCTTCGGAACGTGATACGTGCCGATCAGCTGAGTGAGCTCGATCCGAGCCCCGATTTCCTCGAGACACTCACGAGCCGCGGCCGTCGCCGGGTCCTCGTCGTCGTTGACGAATCCGCCCGGCAGACACCACAGGCCGCGACCCGGCTCGATCGCACGACGCCCGAGCACGATGCCGCCAGCGGTTTCCACCACCACGGCCGTGGCCACCTTCGGATCGTGCCACAAGACAAACGAGTCGTTTGGGCAGACCTCGTGCTCGCGACCTTCGATGAGCTTCGTGATGAGCGGCGCACCGCAGTTGACGCAGAAGTGACCGGCCACTTCCGCGGAGCTTAGACCGCTTCGACCTCGGGCTTGGTCATATGGGATTTGGGCGCCGGGCCCTTCATGTCCGCGACGCGCACCTGGTTGCGGCCGCCCTGCTTGGCGGCGTACAGCGCCTGGTCGGCGCGGTCGATCAGCTGCGTGAAAAGCGTGGCGTCGTCCGTGGCCGCCACGCCGACGCTGATCGTCAGGTTCAACCCACCGGGGAAGGTCGAGGCTGCGACCTTGGAACGGATCCGTTCCGCCAGCACCCGCGCGCCTGATTCCGTCGTCTCGTGGAGGATCAGCGCGAACTCCTCGCCGCCATAGCGCGCGCAGACGTCAGACTCGCGGGCACCTCCTTTCAGGATTTGGGCAAGCTCCGCCAGGACGGCGTCGCCGTTGAGGTGGCCATAGGTGTCGTTGACCTGCTTGAAGTGGTCGATGTCGATCATCACGAACGCAATCGCGTTCTTATGGCGTCGCGCGCGCTGCATCTCCTTGAGAAACTCCTGGGCCAGCGCGCGCCGGTTGGGCAGCTTGGTCAGCTCGTCGGTGAGAGCGTTCTCCTCCTGCGCCTGGAACAGCTGCGCGTGACGGATCGCGATCGCCGCCTGCGACGCGACACCGTTCAGCAGGTCGGCCTGGTCCTCGGAGAGCTCCCGCCAGGCGTTCAGGTAGAGCTCCATCGCACCCATGAGCTGGCCCGAGCGCTGGATCGGCACGACCAGCGCGTGCTGGGGATGCCCGCCGAGCTCGAGCCCGGGCGCGGTGTGCTCGTCGAGCTTGACCACGAGCGGCCGCATGGCGCCTATCGCCGAGCTCAACGGCTCCTCGTCGAGCTTGCGCGTGCCGCCGCGGGCGCGGGTGGTCAGGTTGTACGAAGCCTCGCGATACATCTCGGCCTTGCCGGTGCGCACGAGGTACATGGCGCCGGCGACGGCGCCCATGATCCGGCCGGCGTGGGTCAGGGCGACGTTGAGGACTTCCTCCAGGGCGAGGGACGAGTTGACCGCGGAGGCGATCGCGAGAAGGAGCGCCGCCCTGTCACGCGCGCCGCTCTCGTCTGCCAGGGCCGCTTCCAGCTCACGCGCCGTACCGCGCTGTCGCATCAGGCTCACGGTGAGCAGGATGAAGGCAATGACGAAGAGGACCGACACGACCAGAAGGACTGCCGCGAGATCCAACGATTGCCTCCCGAAGGTGGGCTGAAGTTGCCATAGGTTAACGCCGGAAACTCAGAGTTGGTTCTCTGGCAGCAGGTGTGGGCGCCGCGTTACAAATGGCCTCGCGGGCTATACTCGGCCCGATCTGGAGCCGCTTTCTTTTGACGACCTTCCCCTCGGCGGCGAGTGGACGACCCGCCGCCGCACCGTCACCGAAGCCGAGATAGCGCTTTTCGCCGGCGTAGCCGGTGACTTCTCGCCGCTGACGATCGAGGCAGGCCGCGATGGCCCCCGACCCGCCCCGCCCGCCCTTGTCCTGGCGATGGCCGTCGGGTTGGGCTCGGTCGACATGCCGGTGCCGTCGGTGGCCGAGTGGGACTGGCTGAACTGGAAGTTCCCGCGCCAGGTCCACGCCGGCGACACGATCTACGCCCGCTGGACGCTGACCCAGAAGCGACCGCCACGGGGCGGGGCGACTACCTCAGTCATTGTCTGGAGGGTCGACGTGCACACCCTCGACGGGGCCCTGTGCGCCGAGGGCGAGATCGGGGCCAAGGTCAAGCGAAGCATGGCCGCCAGCCATCAGCGCTCCGCTTCGCCCGAGCCGGCAGCGCCCAGCAGCCCTGGGGCGCCGCGGCGGCGGAGACGGCGCTCACGCGCGAACGGGACGGCGATGCCTGAGCCGCCAGCGGTGGCCGCGCCCCCAGCTGCCAGCGCAAAGCCTGAGCGAGCGTCGGGTCCTGCCCGACGAAGACGTCGGCGGCGGTCGTCGGGCTCGGCCGAACGGGAAGAAGAGCATGAGCCGCGGGCGAGCCATGTGCCCGAAACTGCTCCTCCGCCCGCCATACCGACGCCGCAGGCGACCACCCCAGGACGCGCCAACCGCAGAGGCCTCGGCGGCGTGATCCGCCGCCTGCGCGGAAGCTCCTAGGCAACTCTTCCCCAGACACGTTCCCCGCTGGCGGGGAACCTGGCTCCAACTCCTCCCCACTTGTGGGGAAGTCCCGGCCGAAGGCCGGGGATGGGGCTGTGGGGCAGTCCCGGCCGAAGGCCGGGGATGGGGCTATGGGGAAGTACCGGCCGCAGGCCGGGGATGGGGCGACCCAAGGCTCCCAGCTAAGCCGGGGCGTCCAAGGCTTCCAGGTATTCGATCACCCGGCGCGTGAGCTGGCTGGGGGTCGAGGCGCCGCTCGTCACCCCGACCTTCCGCATCCCCTTGAGCCAGGCGACGTCAAGATCCTCGAGCCTGTCCACCAGGTACGCCGGCTTGTGACCAAGCTTTTTGACCACCTCGACCAGCCTCAGCGAGTTCGATGAGCGCGGGCTACCGACGACGATCACGAGGTCTACCTCTTTGGCAGCCTCCACCGCCGCTTCCTGGCGCTCCTGCGTTGCGCGGCAGATCTCGTTGTAGACCTCGGCCTGCGGGTATCTCGCCTTGACCCGGCCGATGAGGTCCTCGGTGTCCCAGACCGATAGCGTCGTCTGGCAGGTGACGGCGATCCGGTCGCCGGTCAGCTGGAGCGTGTCGATGTCCTCGGGTTCCTGGACGAGGTAGACACGGCCCGGCGCCTCGCCGACCACGCCTTCCGGCTCAGGATGTCCCTTGCGACCGATGTACACGACCTCGTAACCCTTGTTCGCAAGGTCCGCCACCAGCTCGTGCGTGCGAACGACGTCGGAGCACGTCGCGTCGACCGGCTTCAGGCCGAGCTCGACGGCGCGCTGCTTGACCTGCGGCGAAACGCCGTGCGCGGTGAAGATGACCGTGCCGTCCGTGATGTGCTCGAGCCCGGCGAGCCGGTCGGGCTGGTCGACGAGCGCGATGCCCTGCTTTTGCAGGTCGTCGGTGGCGTGCGTGTTGTGGACGAGCATGCCGAGCATGTGAACCGGGCCTTCGGTCTCCTCGCGCACGCGCTTGGCGATACGGAAGGCGTCCACCACGCCGTGGCAGTACCCGCGCGGCGTGATCTTGATGACTTCCATGTGGCTCCGAGTCTACGTGAGATGATTTCGCCCACCATGGCCGTGGCGGCCGCCGGCTCGATCATTTCTGAACGCGCGGCGTTCGCTCGGGACGCTCGGGTTGCTCGTTCTGCAGCGCTGGTCCTGGACACCATCGTCTTCGGCTTCATCACGTTCATCGTGAACAGCGTCTACGGGGTTACGGAGATCACGTCCAGCTCGATCTCGGCGAGCGGGACATTCATGACGACCACGACCGCGGTCGCGTGGCCCTGGTTGACCCTGCTCGGCATGCTCTACTTCGCGATCCCGGAGGCGATGTTTGGTGCCTCGCCCGGCAAGTACTGGATGAGGCTGAGGGTCGTTCGCCTTGACGGGCGGCCTCTCGGGCTCAATGAGGTCATCGTCCGTAACCTGCTCAAGCCGATCGATTTCCTGCCGATCCTGTACCTGCTCGGCGGATTGCTGGTGCTCGGCACGCCAGGGTCGCAGCGGATCGGCGACCTGGCCGCGGGCACCACAGTCATGTATCAACATCGCGCTCTCGAGCCCGGCGCCACACGCCACGCAAGTCGAACCGCCAGGAGGATTCTCGTCGCCACGTTGCTGACGGCGCTGTTGTTCACTGCCGGATTCGACTACTTCGGGCGACCGCCGCTGGTGATCGACGGGATGTTCAAGGAACACGAGTTGTTGAGCCGCGACCTTACGAGCTACTCGCTGGGGCAGCCGACCTGGGGCCTTGGCACCGCTCGTTATCCGATCACCGGGGACACCGCGACCGCAAAGTGCAAGGGGGAAATCGAGCTCACATGGGCGGCGTTCGGTTGGGCCGGATCGAGTGGCGGTATGGTCTGCGAGCCTTAGCCGATACCCGCGAACAGGTCGGGTTCCGGAAGCTCGGAGCCCCGCTTGCCGCGCACCAGCTGGTAATACTCGGTGCCAAACGCAAGCTCGTAGATCTGGTCCTGCATGGTCGCGAACCATGAGTTCGGGTCGTTCTGGCTCAGGTGGGCGCGGAACGCTTCGCGCTTCCGTTCGACGTAGTCGTGCACGTCGACCTTCGTCGTGACGAGCTCGTCCGGGGTGCCGGCGACACGCATGTTGCCGCTCATGGCCCGCTGCGCCTCCTCCGGCATCTGCTGCACGAACGCCTCCATCATCGAACGCGGGATCGCGGTGTAGTAAAGCTTCTTGATGGCAAGGCCTTCCTTCCCCACAAGGTCGAGCGCCGCGTTGGTCACGAAGTGAGCCTTGATGTGGTCCGGGTGGCCATACACGCCGTCCTCGGCGTACGTGACGACCACGTCCGGGCGCTCTTCGCGGATGAAGACCGCCAGCTTGCCCGCGGCCTCGTCGAGCTTTGCCTGGTGAAAGGAGCGAGGGTCTTTGTTGTCCGCGGTGTCGACCATGCCTGAGTCGCGATAGCCGAGAAATTCCTGGCGGTCGACGCCGAGGATCTCACTTGCAGCCCTTAGCTCCTCGGTTCGGATCTCACCGAGTCGCGGCCGCGACGCAGTCTCGTCCATGTTGTAGATCTCACCGGCCTCACCCCGCGTGGCCGTGACCAGCACCACACGATGGCCATGCGACTTCGCCTTCATCATCACCCCTCCGGTCGAGATTGCCTCGTCGTCGGGGTGCGCGTGGACCAGCAGAAGGGTGGCCATCTATTTGAGCAACGCTTGGGCGAGCTGCTGGATTCCACCGTGGCCGGGTCCTGGAATCGTGCGGTCGGCGGCGGCGATCACCTCGGGTGGCGACCCCTCGACCGCCACGCCGAGGCCGGCCCACGCGATCATCGATGCGTCGTTGCGGCCGTCGCCCACAGCGACGGACTGGTCCTGCGTGATGCCCAGGCGCCCACACAGAAAACGTAGCGCGGATGCTTTGTCGCTCTGCGCGCTCGTGAATTCGAGGTATTCGGGCACTGACGTGGCCGCGTTCAGCCGGCCGCGCCATTCGGACCGTACCACCGGAAGCAACCTTTCCAGCACCTCGGGGCTGGACACGATCACCAGCTTCGGTGTCGTCTCGCCCATCCCCTGGTCTAGGTCCTCGACAACGTGGACCTGCATCCCCGCATGCGTCGCGTAGAGCTGAGCCTCTTCTCGGTCATGCTCGACGATGAGCTGATCTTCCCGATAGGCCTGCACGTGCAGGTTGCGCTTGCGCGCGAACCGGATCACCTCCATCGCGGTCTGGTGCGCGATTCCGTGCTCGAGCAACACGGTGCCGTCCAGGTTGCGGACCTGCGCGCCCTGGTAGCAGATGATCGGGCCCGCCAGGCCGAGCCGCTCCACCCACGGGAGCGCACCCGGAAAGGGCCGTCCGGTGCAGGCGATCACAGCGACTCCGGCGCCGACCAGGCGGTGGACCGCCTCGACGTCGCGCGGATCCAGCTCGAGGTGCAGGCCGAGGATCGTCCCGTCCAGGTCCAGGGCCAGGAGCCTGTAACGAAGGGCTAGAGCTATTTCTTGACCTCGGGGTTCACGAGGTTTGGCGGGCGGCCGCCGCGGACGGCCGTCGCCATGTTGCGCGCGGCCATCGCCGACATCTCGGAGCGCGTCCGCACCGTTGCGCTCGCGATGTGAGGCGCGAGGACGACGTTGGGCATCGCGAGCAGGCCCGGGTGGACGGCCGGCTCGCGCTCGTAGACATCCAGGCCGGCGCCCGCCAGCTTCCTGGCGTTCAGCGCCTCGACAAGCGCGGCCTCGTCGACGACCGGCCCACGCGAGGTGTTGACCAGGATCGCGTTTCGCTTCATGGCGTTGAACTGCGCCGTGCTGATGAGGTGCAGCGTCTCCTGGGTCAGCGGCACGTGGACCGAGATGAAGTCGGACTCCGCGATCAGGCGGTTCAGATCGACGCGGGTTGCGCCCAGTTGCTCTTCCGCCTCAGGCGGCAGCGGCTGTGGGTCGTAGTAAAGGACGCGCATGTTGAAGCCCTTGGCGCGATGGGCCACGCCGCGCCCGATGCGCCCGATTCCGACGATACCGAGCGTGGCGCCGAAGACGTCCTGGCCGAGCATCATGTCGATCGCCCAGCCTCGGAAGCGGCCGCTGCGAGTGAAGTTGTCCGCTTCGGCCACCCTCCGCGCGGCGGCCATGAGCAAGGTGAAAGCGAAATCCGCGGTCGCATCGTCGAGCACGCCCGGTGTGTTGGTGATCATCACCTTGCGCGCGGTCGCTGCCGGGACGTCGATGTTGTCGAAACCAACGGCGACGTTGCTGACACACTTGAGTCCCGGCGTGGAGAGGACCGTGTCGCGGATCGGATCCATGAGCTGGCTGACGATTCCGACGCAGCCCTCGGTGGCCTGGCGGATGCTGGCCTCGTCGAGCGGGCGGTCTGGCGGGTAGGCCACGACCTCGGCGGCCTCCGCGAGGATCGACGGGCCGGGATCCAGGATCGGATGCATCAGCAGGACCCGTGGCCGGCCAGCGGTGGTCATGGATTCAGTCCCAGCTCCTGTGCGATCGGCTTCAGGGCATCGCGGACGAACTCCACGTGCTCGTCGAAGGGTATACCGAGCACCTCTGCGCCCGCGACCAGCTCGTCTCGGTGCACGCCGCGGGCGAAAGCCTTGTCCTTCATCTTCTTGCGCACCGTGGATGCTTCGACCGCGCTCAACGACCTGTCCGGCTTGACCAAGGCACACGCGATGATGAACCCGCACATCTCGTCGACCGCGTAGAGAGCCTTCCGCGCGTTGCTGTCGCGCGCCACGTTGAGATAGTCGGCGTGCGAGGCGATGTCTTCGAGGATGTCCTCGGGCCAGCCTTTGTCGCGCAGCATCTGGATGCCGCGCATCGGGTGCAGGTCGAGGGTGGGACCCGATTCGTAGTCCCAGTCGTGGATCAGGCCGAGCACGCCCCAACGCTCCTCGTCCTCGCCGAAGCGCCGCGCGTAAGCGCGCATCGCGGCCTCCACGCTGCGCATGTGCCGGCGCAGCTGGTCGGATTTCGTCATCGACGTGACGAGCTCCCACGCCTCGTCCCTGGTGGGTGTGCTCACAGAATCTCCTTCAAGGCTGCGATCAGCGTTTCGTGCTGTTCGCGCGTGCCGACCGTGATCCGGACCCAACCGGCGATCGGCTCCCGATCGTAATGGCGGACCAGGATCTTGCGCTCGCGCAGCCCGGCGACGACAGCTGCCGCGGCCTTTGGAGGCTTCGCAAAGATGAAGTTCGTGGCCGAAGGAACGAGGTCGAACTCCATCTCAGCCAGCGCTCGGGCCAGCTCGCCACGGTTCTTGATCACCTCTTCGACGAGCTCGCGGTGATGATCTTCATCCTCGATCGCCGCCACCGCGGCGGCAATGGCCAGACGGTCGACGTTGTACGAGTCCTTGACCGAGCTCAGCGCCTCGATCACGTCCCGCGGACCCAGCGCGAAGCCGATGCGAAGGCCAGCCAGCCCGTACGACTTGGAGAAGGTGCGTAGGAGCACGACATTCTCGTGATGCTCGAGCAGCGGAAGGCAGGACTGCGGAGCGAAGTCGACGTATGCCTCGTCAATGGCAACCACCCCCGACGACACCGCGACCACGGATTCGACATCGGGCATCGGAAACAGCGCACCGGTCGGCGAGTTCGGGTTGACGATGAACTTGAGGGGAGCGGGGTCAGGCCCGAGACTGGGAGGCAGCTCCCACGGGAGCTCGGTGGGATGTGTGGACGGCTCGGCCTCGTGCATGCGGCAAAGCGGCTCGAGGAGCGGATAGGTGGGGGTCGGATAGGCAACGGTATCGCCGGCGCCCGCGAACGCGCGGAAGCACATCTCGATCAGCTCGTCTCCGCCATTGCCCACGATCACCTGCGAGGGTTCGAGTTCGAATCGCCGGGCGATGGCCTCGCGCGCCGGCTGCGCGGTTGGGCTCGGATAGAGGCGGAGCGAATCGGTCGCGGCAGCCTTGATCGCCTCGATCACCCTAGGCGAGGGCGGCAGCGGCGACTCGTTGGTGTTGAGCTTGACCCAGCCCTCACCATCCGGCGGCTGCTCGCCGGGCGTGTAGGCCTGGAACCCCTGGAGCGCCCGCCTTATGACGCTTTTCGACATTCGAGCAGAAAAGTTTCGAAGGCCAATCGCGGGCTGACGTTCTGCTCCAGGTAGCCGAGCGTGTCGTAGGAGAGCTCCAGCAACCTCGCCCAGCGTCCTTGCTCGCGGCCGCGGCTCGCCAGCATGCGGCGCCGAAGCTCGATCTGCCAGCTGGCGATCGCGAAAAGCGCGGGATCTTCCTCATCGCCTTCACTGCGCCGCCACCCCATCTGCTCGGAGTCGAGCTGCGCCGCGAGGTGCAGCGGAACGTCCGCGGGCGCGCCGAAGATTTCTTCCAAGCGCTGCGTCCACGAATGATGGAGCTCGATGACGCTCTCGTCGCTTGCCCTTCGCATCGCCCAGCCGGGGCGGCCGCTGGATAGATCGGCGAGCAGCTTCGCGCGCCCGGCATCGACGCCATGCGAACCGAGCAGCTTCTCGATCTCGGGCGCCGGCACGGGGTGGAAGAACAGGCGCTGGCATCGCGAAACGACCGTGGGAAGCACCACGAAGGGGTTGAGGCTCGGCGTCGTGAGCACGATGACCCGGTGGGGATGCGGCTCCTCGAGGGTCTTCAGCAGGACACCCTGGTCCTGGTCGCGGAGGCGGCCGACGTTGGTCACCACCGCGACCCTGCGCGAGCCGACGGCCGGCTTCAGGTTAAGGAACGCCTGCAGGGAAAGCTCGTGAAACTCGGGCGGTTTGTCGGGCAGGAGCCGGATCTCATTGATCGATAGTGGCTTGATCCGGTCGTCCTCCCAGTAGTCGGGATTTCGCTTCAGAGGAGCCTCTGGAAGCAGGGCTGAGGCGAGCGCACGCGCGGTGGCGGACTTGCCCAGGCCTGACTCGCCGACGAACAAGTAGGCGTGGGCGAGGCGGTCCGAATTGATCTGCGCTCGCAGCTGGTCCAGCGCTTGGCCGTGGCCGACGACGGCGCCGAACGGATCTGTCAAGGCGCCTGGTTGGGGGCCGGACGGCTCGCCGTGGCCTGGGCCTTGATCTCACGCTCCCGCTCGAGTCGTTGCGCGCGCCCCTGCAGCCAGACCTCGCGGATGCGTTGCAAGGCTGTGATGTTAGTCACGATCGCGAGCAGGAAGACGATTCCATACAGCCACCAGCCGCCCAGGAGCAAACCGATGACCGTCACCACGACTCGCTCCGGGCGCTGGAAGAGACCGGTCTTGCAGGCGAATCCCAGGCTCTGCGCCCTTGCCCGCACGTAGCTGACCAGGAACGAGCCCGCGAGCGCCGCCAGCGTGGCCAGGATGAGCCACTCCTGCAGCGGCGGGTCGATGGTGACGAAGTAGGCCGCGAGCCCCAGATACACCGCGCCTTCCGAGTAGCGGTCGAGGGTGGAGTCCAGAAATGCGCCGTAGGGATAGCTCGCCCTGGTCGAGCGAGCAAGCGCGCCATCGAGGATATCGCACGTGCCGGCGAAGATGAGCACGACTCCGGCCCAGCGTAGCTGGCCGAACGCCGCGAGGCCCGCCGCGAGAAAGGTCAGCCCGAGACCGACCACGGTGACCTGATTCGGGGTAAGGGGCGTGCGGCCCAGTGCAGCCATCAGCGCGTCCGCGTGCCTCCGGACCCAGGCTTCAAACCGCGTGGTGAACACTGCTCACCTCCAGCGTCGGCACCGGTTCCGCGGCGAGTGCCTTGCGCGCGTCTTGATAGATTTCGACGACCTCGGAAGCGACCAGCTTCCATGAGTAGCGGCGCGCCTTCTCCAGCGCGTAGTCCGCGAGCCGTGTGCGCAGCTGGGGGTCGCGAGCGAGGATGACCAACGACGCAGCCAGCTCGCGCCAGTTCTTCGGCGGCACCGTGATGCTGTCTCGCCCTGGCTCCAACACCGACATGTAGCCGGGCACCTCTGTCGCCACGACCGGCAGCCCCGACGCGAGCGCTTCCAGGAGGACGATGCCGAAACTCTCGGCACCCGTGGCCGGCGCGCAGAAGATGTCGGCGCTGTTGTAGTAGCGCGGCTTGACGGAATCGGGCACGTAGCCGGCCATGACCACATTGGCCAGTCGGTGCCGCGCGATGTACGACTCGACGCGGCCGCGCAGCGGGCCGTCGCCCACGATGATCAACCGCACGCGCGGAACGCGCGAGCCCATCGCACGATATGCACGCAGCAGATCACCGAGGCCTTTTCGCTTTTCGAGGCGACCGACGAACAGGATGTTCAGGTTGTCGTCGCGCAGATGGCGGATGGGCGCAAGACCCGGCCGGTAGACGTCGAGGTCAATCCCGTTCGGGATCACTCGCATCGGAAACTCGGGAAAGTATCGGTTCACAAACGCTCGCGCGGGCTCACTGACCGCGATCGCGCGATGCAGATGCGTGAGGTAGGGCTGGAGCAGCAGGCGCCCGTAGTAGTAACCGACGTTCGAAGTTGCGAAGGCGTGGAAGGTGCCGACATTGGCGGTGGTCGACATCCGCAGCATCGTCATCGGCAGCGCGGGCATCAGCGGCTCGTGGAAATGAAGGACGTCGAAGCGCTCGTCCGCGACGATCGCGGCGACCTGGTTGGCCAGGTGAAAGCTCAGCGTGATCCGAGCCACGGAGTCGTTGACCGGAATCGCGATCGGCGTTCCGATCCGATAGAAGCGTGCTTTGTCGAATCCGACGTCGGCGCGGCTGGAGGGCGCGAAGATGCGGCTCTCATGGCCGAGCTCCTGGAGGCGGACCGCGAGGTTGCGGACATGGTCGTTGACGCCGCCGGGAGACGCAAAGTCATACGGCGAGACCAGCCCCACCCTCATGGCGCGATCCTCATGGCGCGATCCTCAAGGCGAGCCCGTCCAGATCCGATGCGGCACGTGCCACTGCTCGGGGTGGCGCTGGATGAACCCTTCGATGCGCCGCAGAAGCTGTTCGGTCGCGCTCACCTGGTCGGCCCGCGCGTTGCCGGTCGACTTTGCGTAGATCAGGGGGGTCCCCTCTGCCATATACGTATCGTCCGGCAACCGGTAAACGCAAACCGGAAAGAGCGGGGTGCCGAGGCGCAGCGCGATCGCGGCGGGGCCGAGCGGGATGGGTGCCAGCTTGCCGAAAAAAGGCATCAGGTAGCCGGTCCCGGTGATATCGCGGTCGATCGCAGTGATCACCATCTCCTGGTCGCGCAAGGCCTCCAGCACCTTGCGGATGCCGCCGTGGTCGAGCGTCAGCACGCTGATCCCCAGTCGTGCTCGCGTGTCGCGATACCACTCGAAGAGCGCTCGCGGTTCCAGCTCCTCGGCGAAAAAACTGACTGGCGCCAGCGTCGCCGACCAGATCGCCGCCACGACCTCGTACGAGCCCATGTGGCACGACACGACAAGTGCGCCCTTGCCCTCGGCGCGAGCCGCGTCCACGTGCTCCCAGCCCTGCACCTTCAGTCGCATGCGCATGGATTCGACCCTCGCGCGCGGCAGCTGCATCAGGTCCGCGTATGCCTTGGCGTGGTGGCGGAAATTCAACTTCGAGATGCGGCGCAACTCGGCGGGATCGCGCTCGAGCTCCGGGCATGCGATCTTCAGGTTGAACTCGAGCCGCGGGCGGGCCAGCGGCGAGAACCACCACGCGATCCTTGCCGCAAGCACCGCGACGGCATACGCCCAGGAGCGCGGCAGGCGCTCGACGATCGATTGCACGATCTTGAAGGCGCGCCATGTCCACTCGCCCATCCCTCAGCGACTGAACATCGGCCGGAACGCATACCACTGGTCGGGTCGCTCCTTGATGAAATCCTCGAAACGGTCCACCACTCGCTGCATCAAACCTTCTTTGGTGTCCTCACCTGAGAGGGCGAGCGCCGGATCGAGGTGGACGTGATACAGGCCAGGCGAGATCGCATACTGGCAGGCCGGCACCAACGCGGCGCCGGTCTTGAGCGCGATCGCGGCGGGGCCACCGGGTACGACCGCCTGGCGGCCGAAAAACCTGACAGGGACTCCAGGCCCCTGTTCCAGGTCGCACAGCAACGCGACAATCGAGTTCGCCTTCAGCGCGTCGGTGATCTCCCGCACCGCCGAGCGACCCAGCATGATCACGTTCAGCCCAAAACGCTGACGCGTCTGGACGACGGCCTCGTTGAGCGATCCTGGGAATCGCTCAGCTACGGCGGCGATGCGATATCCGAGCGCGCCGGCGTAGGAGCCGGCCATATCCCAGGACCCCATATGGGGCACCGCCATGATGGCGCCGCGTCCACCGGCGAGGGCGGCATCAAGATTTTCGCGGCCATCGTTGGTCATTCGCGCGATGAGCTCGGATGGCGTGAGGCTGCCGAGAAGTAGGAAGTCCATCAGCACGCGGCCGTAGTTCTGAAAGGCGCGCCTTGCAACGCGCGCCACGTCCGGATCGTTGCGGTCGCGACCGAGCGCGGCGGCGTAGTTGTCGAGCGCGGCGCTACGCTGTGCGCCGCTCAGCCAGAACCAGGCAAGGCCACCAGGCGCCGCGGCCGCGTGCCGCAGCCCGGATGGCGTCGCCCGGAGCAGACGCGCGCCGGCCCTATAACTAGCGGCGAGCAGTTGCGGTCGGTTTCGTGCGGGTCGAGGCGCGGCGGACGCGTCCGTCACGGCCGTTCCGCCCATTGACCCCCGCCTTATCACCTTCGATGAACTCCTCCACCAGGTTTCTGGCTTCGTTGTCGCTGTATTGCACGGGCGGCGACTTCATGAAGTACGAGCTCGGCGCCTCGAGCGCTCCGCCGATGCCGCGGTCGAGCGCCAGCTTGGCGCAGCGCACGGCGTCGATCACGATGCCCGCCGAGTTGGGGGAATCGACGACCTCGAGCTTGAGCTCCACGTTGAGCGGCACGTCGCCGAAGGAACGGCCCTCGAGGCGGATGTAGGCCCACTTGCGGTCGTTGAGCCACGGCACGTAGTCGGAGGGTCCGATGTGGACGTTGTCCTTGCCGATGTCGTAGTCGAGCTGCGATGTGACAGATCGCGTCTTGGAGATCTTCTTCGACATGAGGCGGTCGCGCTCCAGCATGTTGAGGAAGTCGGTGTTGCCGCCGAAGTTGAGCTGGTAGGTGCGCTCGAGCTTGACGCCGCGGTCGCGGAACAGGCGCGTCAGCACGCGGTGGATGATCGTGGCGCCGACCTGGGACTTGATGTCGTCGCCGATGATCGGCAGGTTCTTGTCGAGGAACCGCTTCTGCCAGTAAGGCTCGCGCGCGATGAAGACGGGTATGCAGTTGACGAAACCGACGCCTGCGGTCAGAGCTTGTTCCACATACCACTTAGTCGCCTCTTCCGAGCCGACCGGGAGGTAGCTGACGACGACGTCTGCCTTGGTCTTTTTCAAGATGCCGACCACGTCGGATGTCTCTCCCGGCGCCTTCTGCACGATGTCGGACAGGTATTTGCCTATGCCGTCGTGCGTCATGCCGCGCTGGACCTTGACCCCGGTCTTGGGCACGTCGCTGAACTTCACGGTGTTGTTGGGCTTGGCGAAGATTGCTTCTGACAGGTCGAGGCCGACCTTGTTCTTGTCGATGTCGAACGCGGCGACAAATTCGATGTCGCGTATGTGATAGCCGCCGAGGTCGACGTGCATCAGGCCCGGCACGGAGTCCTTCGTCGATGCGTCGCGGTAGTAGTGCACGCCCTGGACAAGCGAGGAGGCGCAGTTGCCTACCCCGACGATGGCCACGCGGACTTTGCCATTGCGATGACCGTTCTTGTGATTGGCGCTCATGCCCCAACCTCCTCCCGAACTTTGCGACTTGACGTGATGCCGAGCATCTCGTCCAGGCGCTCGCGAAAGCGCCGGATGTTCTCCAGGTCCAGCGAGCAGTAGACCTGGCGCCCTTCGCGGCGCGTCCGGATCACCCCGCCAACCCGCAGCATCCGCAGGTGCCACGAGATGCGCGGCTGGCTCATGCGGAGAAAGAGGGCCAGGTCGTTGACGTTGACTTCGCCTACCGCCGCCAGGCGCTCCAGGATGCGCAGGCGCGTCGGGTTGGCGAACGCCAGGTAGTGGTCGGGCAGCTCGTTTCGCGGGTTCTGGAGAAACATAAAGGTTCCTTTATCCAATATAACGCATAAAGGCTCCGTTATGTGTCGAGGCGGCTAGCACCTGAGAAGGTGGACGGTGACGGTCGCCGGAGCAGATGAGCAGTACGTCCCTGAGCTGCAGATGCTCCCGTCGACGAGAACCAACTTGACGACCGCGTCATATCCAGTTGACGGGCAGATCTGGCCCGGAAAAATGCCGGTGACGGTCCCGTTTTGCGCCGTGAATTTGACGTCCTTAGGTAGGGGCGGCCCGGAAATCACACTGAACTTGACGGGCGGCAGCGCGAGTCCAGGAGTGCCGAGCGTGTATGGCAATGCCGGCTGCATCGTGCATCCAGTTCCCCATGTACCGCCGCCACTGCAGTTGGCGGCCAGCGCGCCCGTAAAAGCAATGTGCGGAAACACATGGAACTTGGCGGTGGTCTGCGCTGTGGCGCCGATCGCGTCCGTGACCCTCACTGAAAAGATCCAGTCCTTCGCGGGCGACGGAAAGGCCTTCGTGAGCGAGAAGCCGTTCAGTCCCATGCCGGTTGGGAGCGCCCCGGCGACCACCTTGTAGGTGAACGGGGCGACGCCTCCCGACGCGTGTCCAAACACTCCGCACGCAGTCACGCAGCCGGCCTCGACCGAGCACGGCTGTCGGGTGGGGCACGCTGCGGCTACCGAGATGTGCTTGCTCACGGCGATCGAGGTGCCGATGCTGGCGCTGCCGCCCACCGCGTCCGCGACCTGAACGGTAAACAAGAAGTTTCCAGTTGCGCTCGGCGTGCCCGAAACCTTGCCGGTCGCGCCCATCACCAGACCGCCGGGAAACGAGCCAGCGGTGACCGCCCACCTGTACGGAGGCACGCCCCCGTTGGCGGTCGCCATCACCGGCGCGTAGGCGAAACCGATCTCGCCGGCATGAAAGGCGACGGAAGCGATCGCCAGCGGTGCGATCGGCGACGGCGATAGCGAGCTCGCGGCGCTGGGTGATGCCGGCGGCGGGGAGCTCGACGACGCCAGCTTCTGTGGAGCGGCGCAACCTGCCATCAGGAGCAGGAGAACGACGATGCCGGAAGCCCAACTCCTCACCACGATTTTTACCGGGCGGAGTCTAGAGCCCGCCGCGGCGCTCCGGACGGATTAGCCCGTGCGGCGGACCAGGTCCAGGAACTCGGCCCGCGTCCGCGGGTCGCGCCGGAAGGTCCCGAGCATGCACGAGGTCATCATGTGGCCGCCCGGCGTCTCCACCCCACGCATCTCCATGCAGAGGTGGCGAGCCTCGATCACCACTCCCACCCCCCTCGGGACGAGGGTGACGTTCAATGCTTCGGCGATCTCCCGCGTCAGCTGCTCCTGGATTTGCAGGCGGTGCGAGAAAACCTCGACCAGGCGGGGGATCTTGCTCAGACCGATCACCTTCCCTTTCGGCAGGTAGCCGACGTGGACATGGCCGAAAAACGGAAGCATGTGGTGTTCGCACAGGCTGTAAAACGCGATGTCCTTGACGATCACCATCTCGTCGTAGTCCTGATCGAAGACGGCGCCGGCGACGATCTCCTCAGGCTTGACGCCGTAGCCGTTCGTCAGCTCACGCATGGCCCGCGACACTCGATCAGGCGTGGCCTTCAAGCCCGGCCGGTCAGGGTCCTCGCCGAGCTCGACCAGCAGCGATTCGACGAGCTCAGCGATCGGGTCACCCGGCTTCGGACTTGGTCTGGCCATCGTTGCTCACACAATTTACGAGGTGGACGCGATCGCCGCGGCTCAGGCGCTGTCCGAGATTGGCTATCTCCTGCGGCAGAACGAGAAGGAACGTTTCCGGGCGAAGGCCTTCTCGGCGGCCGCCTGGTCGATCGCCATGCAGCGCCCAGACCTCGAGTCCCTTCAGCGAACTGAGAGCTTGACCCAGATCGAAGGCGTCGGCGAAGGCATCGCCAGAGTGCTCTCTGACTTCGTGCAGACCGGCCAGAGCCGCTACCTGAATCGCCTGCGCGAGCAGATGCAGCAACCGGCGCGCGACGACGAATCAGAGCTCGACTTCAACGATTACCAGGGCGACGTGCACTCGCACACCAACTGGAGCGACGGCCGGGCGACGATGCTGGAGATGGCGCAGGGCGCGCAAGCCCTCGGCTACAGCTACCTCGGGGTCACCGATCACTCGCCGCGAATTACCGTGGTCCATGGGCTCAACGCGGAGCGCCTCGTTGCCCAGTCGCGCGAGATGGCCGAGGTCCAGAAGCAGGTCGAAAGTGTCACGTTGCTCCAGGGCATCGAGGTCGACATCCTCGAGGACGGCGGGCTCGATCTGCCCGATGCCGTGCTCGAGATCCTCGACGTGGTCATCGCCTCGCCGCACGTCAAGCTGCGCCAGGAAGCTGCGGCCATGACCGAGCGCATGCTCCGCGCCGCATCCCATCCGCACGTCGACGTGATCGGCCACCCGACGGGCAGGCGGCCCGGATCGCGCGAAGGAGCGAGCTACGACTTTGAAGCGGTCTTCAAAGAAGCGGCCAAGCATGGCATCGCGCTGGAGCTCGATTGCGACCCGGCGCGCATGGACCTGTCGCCGGAGATGGCTCGCCTCGCGTACGAGTGCGGATGCAACTTCGTCGTGGACGCCGACGCGCACGCGCCGGCCGAGTTTGCGTACGTGCCCATGGCCCTGTGGATGGCGCGCCGCGCCGGCATCGAGAAGGAACGGATCCTGAACTTCCGTCCCTTGGATGAACTTACGATGGCGACTCAATGACCAAGCTGGGAATCATGCTCGAGGGCCAGGAGGGCCTCAGCTGGGAGCGCTGGCGCCGCATCTGCGCCGACGTCGAGCGCCTCGGCTTCGCATCGCTGCGGCGCAGCGACCACCTCATCTCCCTGATGGGCCCGGGGACCAGCGAGCGCGATTGCATCGAATGCTGGGAATCGCTCGCGCTGGCCGCGGAGTGGACCAAGAAGATCGAGTTCGGTCCAATGGTGAGCCCGATGACGTTCCGCATTCCTGGTGTGCTGGCGAAGATCGCCGCGTCGGTGGACGCGCTGTCTGGCGGCCGGCTCATCCTCGGCGTAGGCGCCGGGTGGAATCAAAACGAGCACTCGGTCTTCGGGATCCCATTCCTCACGGAGCGCGAACGATTCGAGCGACTGGAGGCGGGCATCAAGACGATGCGCGACATCTGGAGCAAGACGAACCCCCGACCAGCTCGCAACACCATCCCGCTGCTGATGGGCGGCAAGGGACTCAAGCGCACGATTCCACTTGTCGCACGCGAGGCCACGGAATGGAATCTCTCGCGACTCGACGCGGACATGTTCCGCGACCGGCGCGATGCTCTCGACCAGTGCTGCCGCGAGATTGGTCGCGATCCCGCGACGATCCACCGCTCCGTGATGACGAGCTACATCATCGGCCGCGATCGCGCCGACCAGCTGGAGCGCGCCGCGCAGGTGCGTGAGGTCGTCCCCGACCTGAAGTCCCTCCGCCCAGAAGAGGTGCTCGAGAACCGAAACGGCCCGTGGCTGGTGGGAACGCCGGAAGAGATCGCGGCCAAGATCCGCGAGCACAGCAAGCTAGGTGTCGACCTGTTCATGCTCCAGCACTTTCTGCTCGACGACTCGGACGCGCTGGACCTGCTAGGCAAGGAAGTCCTGCCTGCGGTCGCCTAAGGTAAGGAAATGGACTTCGAGCTCAGCGACGCTGAGAAGGAATTTCGCGATGAGGTGCGCGCCTGGCTGAAGGCCAACGCCCCCCACGACGCCGAGGGCGGCGGTGACTTGAAGTCGTTCATCGAACGCCGGCGCGCCTGGCAGAAGAAGCTCTTCGACGCCGGTTACGTCGGAATGACCTGGCCCGAGGAATACGGCGGCCGCGGCCGCAGCTTCATGGACCAGCTGATCTTCAACGACGAGATGATCCTTGCGCACGCGCCTGAGCCGATCAATGTGATCGGCCTCGGCATGGGCGGCCCTGTGGTCATCGCGCACGGCAACGATGCGCAGAAGAAGCGATACCTGGAGCCGCTGCTCTCGGCAGAGGAGATCTGGTGCCAGGGGTTCAGCGAGCCGAACGCGGGGAGCGACCTGTCGGGCCTGCAGACGCGCGCAGAGGATCAAGGCGACCACTACGTGGTGAATGGACAGAAGGTCTGGACGACCCTGGCCCACGTCGCAAAGTGGTGCATGCTGCTCGCCCGCGAACGCAAGGAAGCAAACCCGCGCGACGGACTGACCTACCTGCTGGTCGACATGAAGAGTCCCGGCATCGAGGTCCGGCCGCTGGTCCAGATCACGGGAGACGCCGAGTTCAACGAGATCTTCTTCAAGGACGTGAAGGTCCCAAAGTCGCAGATCCTGGGAGAAGCAGGCCAGGGCTGGGTGGTCGCGATGACAACGCTCCTCCACGAGCGCGGCACGCTGGGTCTGGCGCTGGCGACGCGGGCCCAGATCACGGCGTCAGAGCTGGCCGAGCATTCGCGCAAGCTGGGCCTGGGCGCGGACCCCCTCGTCCGCCAGAAGATCGCCCAGCACACCATCGAGGCCCGCGCGCTCCAGCTCAACGGCTACCGGGCGGTCACCTCGGTAAAACGAGGCGGAATCCCCGGCCCCGAAGGCTCGATCCTCAAGCTGATGTGGTCGGAGCTCAACCAGCGTATGACCGAGACGGCGATGGATATCGCGGGGCCGGCCGCGCAGGTCGGCGACGGCGACGGTTGGAAATACCAGTTCCTTCGCTCGCGCGCGAACACGATCGAGGCGGGAACGTCGGAGGTTCTGCGCAACATCCTGGCCGAAAGGGTGCTGGGCCTACCGCGCTCTCGCTAACCTAGATCCGGTGACCGCTGTCGCATCCCAGGCGGCGAGCACGACAGCGAAGCACGGCCTTGACCGAGGCGTCATGGCCGTCTTCGCTGGTCTGATGCTCGGCTCGCTGATCGCCTCTCTCAATATGACGCTCGTCGCGCCTGCGCTGCCTACGATCGTGGCCGAGCTCGGCGGCATCGCCGACTACAGCTGGATCCCAATCTCGGCGATGCTCGCCTCGACGATCGTCACGCCGGTGGCCGGCAAGCTCTCGGACATCTACGGCCGCAAGCCGCTGTACATGACGGGGATCGTCGTTTTCGCCGCGGGCTCGGCGCTGTCGGGCGTGGCGCCGAATTTCTGGTTTCTCGTCTTCGCCCGCTTCGTCCAGGGCGCGGGGATGGGCTTCATCATGCCGCTGTCGCAGGCCATCATCGGTGACATCATCTCGCCGCGCGAGCGCGGCAAATACCAGGGAATGATGGGCGCGTCGTTTGGGCTGGCCTCGATCATCGGACCGGCCGCGGGTGGACTCATCACTGAGCACTGGTCGTGGCGGTGGCTCTTCTTCGTCAACCTTCCGATCGCCGCGTTGACGCTCATCGTGATCTGGTTCTACATGCACGTGCCGAATGAACGGCGCAAGCATTCGATTGACGTCTGGGGCAGCGTGACGCTGTCCTTGGGCATCGCTTCAACTTTGCTGGCGACGATGTGGGGCGGCGTGCAGTACCCGTGGAACTCGTGGCAGATCATCGGGCTCTACGGGGCGTCTGCGGTCTCGCTCATCGCTTTCGTTTGGATCGAGAGGCGCACGCCCGAACCGGTGCTGCCGCTTCGGCTGTGGAAGAGCAGCATCTTCGCGTTCTCCAATATCGCGAGCGTCGGCGTTGCGATGTCGATGTTCGGCGCGATCTTCTTCCTGCCGGTCTTCGTGCAGGGAGTCGTCGGCAACAGCGTGACCAACTCGGGCGCGATCCTCGTCCCGATGCTCGCGGCGATGATCATCACCAGCATCCTGGGCGGCCAGCTCATCTCGCGGACGGGCCGCTACAAGGTGTTGTTGCTGGCTGGTCTTCTTGCGATGGGCGCCGGCTACTACATGCTCTCGACTTTCACGGTGAACACCACGAATGAGGTCGTGATCGTCGCGATGATCCTTCTCGGCCTTGGGCTGGGTGTCAGCATGCAGACCTATGTCCTGATCGTGCAGAACTCGGTCGAGCGTGAAGACATGGCAGTGGCCACCTCCGCGACACAGCTATCACGCTCGATAGGGGCCGCGATCGGGCTCGCGATCCTCGGCACCATCCTCACCCAGGGTATGGCCACCTCGATCGCGAAGTACCTTCCGCCAGCCGCGCTCCAGCAGCTGCAGGCCCGTGAGGGCGGCGCTGCCGCGACCGCGGTTTTCGATCCCTCGCAGCTGGCGCACCTACCCGCGGCGATCGAGCTGGGCATCCGGCACGGGCTCGCCGACGCCCTCCATCCGGTCTTCCTGGCCGGCGTGCCGATCATCGCCATCGCCTTCCTGGCGACGCTGCTCATCAAGGAGCTTCCGCTTCGCCAGACGGCTCATGTGGCGGCGGGCCGGCGGGTCGCCGGAGCCTCGCCCGAAGCAGGAGACATAACTTCTAGCTGATATCGGCTTGTCTTGCGGGTGCACGCAGGACAGAATTCCGCTCGTGAATTCAAAGTTCAGCGCAGCGACGTTCAGCCAGGAGCCGAGGCTGATCTGGTCGTTCTGGGTCGCGGCCGCGCTGGCCGCCATCGGGGGCGCGATCCCATCCCTGGTCGGCGGCCTCTCCAGCCGGATCGCGAACGTCTTCATTCCGTACGCCATCGGCGCCGCGGCTCTCGGCGCTTCCGCCCTCTGGCACGACCGGGGGCGAGCGGTGACCGGCGTTCTTTATTTCGTGGCAGGGCTGGCCTTGGTCTTCGGAATGCTGACCATGTTTGCGTTCCCGCTCGAGCTCGCCGTGCTCGGAACATGCGCCGCCCCGCCGGCTCCGTGCACCAGCGGGTTGCCGCGCCCTCTGACCGTCGCAGAGAACACCGGGATCGGCTTTGCCGCCGGCTTTGCGTTGGCCGCGCTTTTCGTCGGCTTCCTGGGGCTGATGATCGTCTTTCGCCGCCACGCTCCGACCGCGACGCCCCCGCCGATACGCAGCACTCCGCCCGTGGCGTCGGCCCGGCAGACGACGCCTGTTGCAGCTGGCCCGGCCAAGCCGGCGCCCGCCAACGGCGCTGAGCCTGCTTCCGAAGAGCCCGAGCTCGAGCTGCCTCCGCACGAGGAGGAGGAGCGTCCGGAGCTGCCGCCACACGAGTCGAGCCCGCCCACAACCTAGACTCCACTCTCGCGGTGGATTTCGCCTTTTCGCAAGAGCAGGAGATGCTGCGCCGCTCCGCGCGCGAGTTCCTCGCCAAGGAATGCAGCCCCAAGGTCGTGCGCCGGCTGATGGAGAGCGCGGACGGCTACGACCAGGCTCTCTGGAAGAAGATCGCCGACCTGGGCTGGACGGCGCTGGGAATCCCCGAGGAATACGGCGGCGTCGGCACGTTCCTCGACCTGGTCGTGGTGCTGGAGGAAGCCGGGCGGGCGCTGCTGCCCGGCCCTTTCTTCTCCACGATGGGACTGGCGGTCCCGGCCTTGGTGGAGGCCGGAACCGAGGCACAGAAGAAAGAAGTGCTTAGCGCGATCGCCGCTGGCTCGGCGCGCGCGACCCTCGCGTTCACGGAGCCGTCAGGCAGGTGGGACGCGGGCAGCATCGGCCTGACCGCAAAACAATCCGGCGGCGGATGGCGGCTGGACGGCGTGAAGGTTTTCGTACCCGACGTCGAGGCGGCCGACTACATCGTCGTCGTCGCGCGGACGCGTGGCGAAGGCGAGGAGGGCGTGACTCTCTTTCTTGTCCAAGACAAGCCCGAAGGCATGGCCGTCAGGCCACTCGAGACGCTCGACATGACGCGCCGCTGGAGCGAGATCCGCTTCGACGGTGTCCAGCTCGGCGCTGATGCGGTGATGGGCGCGCCCGACAAGGCGTGGCCGCGACTGAAGCGCGCGCTCGAGTGGGCGACCAGCGCGCTTTGCGCCGAGATGGTCGGCGGCGTGCAGAAAGTGCTCGAGACATCGACCGAATACGCAAAGACGCGGCACCAGTTCGGCAAGCCGATCGGGATCTATCAGGCCGTGTCGCACAAGCTCGCGGACATGCTGGTGCTTTCGGAAAGTGGGCGTTCGGCGACGTACTACGCCGCGTGGACCGTCGACGCCGACGCGCCCGATCGCTCGCTCGCGTCCTCGATGGCGAAGGCCTACGTTTCCGACGCGTATCGCAAAGTTGCTGGCGATGGGATCCAGGTCCATGGCGGAATCGGCTTCACGTGGGAGCACGACATGCACCTGTACTTCAAGCGCGCCAAGTCTTCGGAGGTGACCCTCGGCGACGCGACCTTCCATCGCGAGCTGGTAGCCCAGGCCCTGGACCTGTAATAACCGCGTGCCCTGGGTGTTGCTGGTGGCGGCAATCGCCACCGAGGTCGTGGGCACGCTCGCGCTCCGAGCCTCGAACGGCTACACGCAGCTCGTGCCATCCGTGGTCACGACCGTGGCTTACCTGGTGAGCATCGTGCTGCTCGCGATCGTGCTCAAGACGCTGCCTGTCGGTATCGTCTACGCGATCTGGTCGGCCGTCGGCATCGCCCTGGTCGCGGTGCTGGGGAAGGTCATCTTCGGAGACCCCGTGCCGCCGCTGGCAGCGGTCGGCATGGTGCTGATCGTCGGCGGGGTGGTGCTGGTCGGCTTCTCAGGCGCGAAGACGCACTGAGTCGGGCTAGAGTCGAACAGTCCCACGAACAGACCGGAGAATCCCATCGCGCATGTTGTTCTCATATCCGCAGCTACGCGGCCCCTGGGATTAGTTATCACCCAGAGGCGAGAAGCTTGAAGACGATCAGGCCGAATAGCCCACACGCGGGCATGACCAGCTGGCGGAACACCGCCCAGTAGTTCGACCAGGCCTCTCGCAGACGGTCGAGCCGGCGCCCTGAGCCGAAGATCAGCGACCAGTAGATCGGAAGCGCGGCTCCCGTGTTCAGGGCCAGTGCCAGCAATGCGGCGCCACCCGCGCCCGCGAGCCACGGCTGCAGCGGGCCGGCGCCGCCGAACCCGGCCTGCACGCCCCACAGCACGGCGCCCACCACAAGGCCTAACAGCGCCGGCAGGCCGAGGAGAAAGAACGCCGCGAAGCTGACGACGACCATGGCGAGCATCAGGCCGAGCGTCGCGACGATCCCCGCGAGGCCGGCGGCCGCGATGGTGACGCCGCTCGCGGGTGACGAAGGGTGACCACCTGGGGTAGACGCCACGAGCTGTGTGTCCCCATGTCCGCCGCTGACAGCGGCCTGCACCTGTGGCCAGGAGCTCCAGTGGGCGCTCCCGCTCACCGAAGCCGCAACGCCCGCCGGCGCCGCGGCGATCAGCACGCCGGCCACGATGGCGGCCGCATTCCGGCGGAGCACACCGAGCTGGAACCACACGCGCCTGCGCCGGACGCGGCCGAGACCCGTCTCCATCAAGCGTTCGCGGTCGAACGTCGTGCCGCAAAGCACCGTCAGCGCCAGGCAGGCGATGATCGGAAGCAGCAGGGAAGCGGGCGCCAAAGGCGACCTGAACACGAATAGGGCAAGCGGCAGGTCGGCGACCGCTGCCGAGACAGGCGAGAGCAAGAAGGACCACGCCCCACCGGCAGCGCCCTCGCGGGGGAACAGCATGAAACCGAGCATCCGGCCCATCGCCGCCCAGTAAGCGGTGACCCCCGCCACAAACGCGAAGACCGGGAGCAGGTGCCACGGCGCCAGCTCTCCGAAGAGGCTGAGCAGGCCCATCCCCGCCCCCATCCATGCGGTGACCCACACGATGCTCACGACCGCGCCCGGAAGCACCTCGAGCCAGATGAGCGATGGATCCGACAGTGGGGCGTAAAGGAGCACCTCGAGCGACCCCTGAGCCTTTTCCCACCAGATCCCGATCGACGTTTTGATCGACTCGAGCAGCGCGAACGACATGAAGAAAAGCGGTAGGAGCAGGCCGGCCTGCAACGCCGTTCCACCGGCGAAGCGAGCTGCCACCTGTCCCGCCGGGCCGGGCAGCTGGCCGAACAACGAGGTGGCGGCTACCAGCAGCAGGACGAACGCGTTGAGGTACATGACCCAGCTCAGGTCGCCGCGCCGCCACCACGAGCTCACATAGAAAGGAAGCGACTCACGGAGCAGGCCACCCTGTTGAGCGAGCGAGCGGAACATGTGGACGGCGCCGATGCTCGTGGTGACGGTCTTTGGTGCCGGCGCAGCCGACGGCTCGTCCGCGATCGGTTCCGTCATCGCGGCGAGGTAGACGGATTCGAGGCTGGGTTGCTGCTCCTCGAGCTCGTGATACGGCGTCCCTTCCTCGCCGAGGCGCATCTGCAGTTGCGCCGCGAACTGCGCGCGTTCGGTGACCGGCGCGTCCCAGGGCAGCGCGTAGGTCAGTCGATCGCCGTCGAGCCGATGCTCAACGGTGCGTTCGTCGAGCCACCGGTCAAGGCCTTTCGGATCACTGGGCGGAGACGCCAGCTTGGCGTTGAACAGCCTTCCCGCCCGTGACTCGCGCCTGAGCTCGTCCAGGGTTCCGGACCTGACGATGACGCCGCGCCGCATGATCGCTATGCGGTCGGCGATCAGCTCCGCTTCGCCGAGCGCATGCGTCGTAACGATGAGGGCAGCCCCTCGCCCACGTTGCTCCGTGAGGTAGTGGCGCATGTCGGCCGCGGCCACGGGATCCAGACCCGCGGTGGGCTCGTCGCAGAAGATCCAGTCCGGATCGTGGAGCGTGGCGCGGATCAGCGCGATCTTCTGCGCCATGCCGCGCGAGTACGCCGCGAGCACAGTGTCAGCGCGTTCGGCAAGCTCGAAACGCTCCAGCAGCCGTTGGATTCGCTCACGGCGCTTTGCCTGAGGGACGCCGTAGAGATATCCGAAATGATCCAGGTACTCGGTTGCCGTGTTGCGGCCATACAGCCTCGCCTGGTCGGGCACGACGCCGAGCCTCGAGCGGATCGCGTCGAGGTGGTCAGGAATGCGCAGCCCATCCAGCTCGATCAGCCCTGCGTCGGCATGCAGGATTCCGCCGAGACATCGCAGCGTCGTCGACTTGCCGGCTCCGTTCTGGCCGAGGAGGACCAAGATCTCGCCGCGCTCGACGTGAAGGTCCACGCCGCGCACCGCCGGCACGTCACCGAAACTCTTGCCAAGGCCTTCGACGCGGATCACCTGTGAAAGCCTGAGCTAGAGTCTCTCGACTCTGTGGGCCGCGGCAGATTCGCGAGGATCGACGGCCGGAGTCAAGGAAGGGGTGGCGCGACGAGGAGCGCAGCCAAAGCTGCGCGACGACTGAGCGCCGGGCCCCCTGACGCAGGCTTCAGCGCCGCAGGCGCCCGGGCGTCGAGACCGCGAAGCTGCAAGGACCAGCAAAGGCGAGAGACTCAAATCTTCTCGAACGAGTCCACCGGAACCACAAATACCGTCGCGCCGCCGACTTGCACTTCGACGGGATAAGCCATGAAGAACTCACCAGGCTCCGCGAGCGGCGGCACCGGAGTGAGGTACCGGCTGCGCTCGCGGCAGTTCTCGTGGATGAGCTGCAATGCGACCTCTACCTGGGCGTCCTCCACGCCGATCATCAATGTGACGTTTCCCTGCTGCAGGAATCCGCCGCTGGACGCGATTCGCGTCGAGCTGATTCCTCTGTCCGTCAGCGCGACCACCGTGCGCTGGGCGTCTTCTCCCTGTACGACCGCGATGATCAGCTTCAACGTCGCTCGAGCAGCGACTTGAGGTGATCACGGACCTCGAAGTGGATCTTGTCGCGCGAGCCTGTCGCGTCGAGGCGCACGAAACGCTTGGGTTCGGCAGCCGCAAGGTGTCCGTATTCCTGGGCAACCTTGCGGTGGAAGTCGATCGACTCCTGCTCCATGCGGTCCTTGCTCTTGCCCGCTTCCTCATGGCGGCCGAGCCCGGCCTCCACCGGCCCTTCCAGGAGGAACGTGATGTCGGGGCGCGGAAAGGTAGGCGGCCAGATGGTGGGCAACCCGCGGGCGCCACCCTGGTAGGCAAGGGTCGAGTCGTGGTAGCGGTCCGCGATCACGATCTGGCCCCCCGCGAGCGCGGGGGCGATGACCTCGCCGATCAGCTGACGGCGGGAGGCCATGAACAGGTACATCTCGGCCTCGGGGTCGATCTCGAGGCCCTTGTACAGGAGCACGTCTCGGATCTGTTCGCCCAGCTCGGTGCCTCCCGGTTCGCGCACCACGACCGGGTCGTCCTTGGCCAGCCACTCGCCCAAGAGCTCGGCCTGCGTCGTCTTGCCCGAACCCTCGGTGCCCTCGAACGTGATGAAGAGTCCCCGCTTGGTCATGAGCGGGAAGCGTAGCTAAGCGGCTGCTGTTTGAGTCCTGGACAGGATCTGGCCGGCCGCGAGCGTAAAAGCCAAAAGAGTGCCCATCTGCGTCGCACGTGTCGGCGAACCGTGCTAGGCGGGTTCTTCCGGAGACGGTGTGATGCGGAGTCGGCGCTGGGGTTCCTTGCCCGTGCTCCGCGCGGAAAGGGCGTTCTCCGCGACGAGCTGGTGCTGCAGCCTCCTGAGGTACGCGTTCTGCGGCGAGATCTCGACCGGGCGCAAGGTCGTCTTCACCTCGCGGATGGCCGCAGCCGCCTCCGCCAGGGCGCGGTTGGTCGCCTCGTCCTGCCTTTCCACGCCGTAGATTCGGGACAGCGCATCTCGGACCTGGCTCGCCGAGTTGCTCTTCAAGATGTGGATGGGAAGGCCGCGGCTCTCGGCCTGGCGCAGGCTGTCCGGACGCCGGCGGTAGTGATTCTTGAGCGTCAGCACCGCGCCCGCGCCGTCCAGGTTGCCCAGCACTTTCACCGGCAGCTCGAGCTCGCGGATCGACTGCTCCACGTGATGCCTGCTCACGCCGTAAGGAAAGATGCCGAGGGGCTTGGACGACATAACAGTCGCCATCGTGGGTTCTGCTGCGACAAGCGTCGGGGCGTCGACGTTGGAGATGACACGGCCCTCACGTGTCCGGACGCGGATCTTCGGCGTCTGCAGCGGACCGCGCAATGCGGTGTCGACGACGTCGGCCAGCGGGACATGAATCGCGACGCGGTCGCGGTCCTGGATCTCGACAAGGACGTCGAACGTGGGCGGCGCCTTGCGCTCGAGCACCGACTTCTGGGTGCCGCGGCGGCGCGCCTCCTCGTCGGACAGGGTCACGCTCTGGATTCCGCCGAGCAGGTCGTTAAGCGTCGGGTTGACCAGGAGGTTCTCGAGCGTCTGCCCATGCGCGGTGGCGATGAGCTGGACGCCACGCTCGGCGATCGTGCGCGCTGCGGCAGCCTCAAGCTCGGTGCCGATCTCGTCGATCACGATGACCTCGGGCATGTGGTTCTCGACCGCCTCGATCATCACCGAGTGTTGCAGCAACGGAGTCCTGACCTGCATGCGGCGAGCGCGACCGATACCCGGATGTGGGATGTCGCCGTCGCCGCCTATCTCGTTCGAGGTGTCGACGATGACGACCCGCTTGCGCAGCTCGTCCGCGAGAAGACGCGCGCACTCACGCAGCATCGTGGTCTTTCCGATGCCAGGCCTGCCCAGCAGCAGGATGCTCTGACCGCTCACGACGATGTCGCGGATGATCTCGCCAGTGCCGGTGACGGCCCGGCCGACACGCATCGTCAGGCCCACGATTCGGCCCGAGCGGTTGCGAATCGCGGAGACGCGATGCAGCGTGCGTTCGATGCCCGCCCGATTGTCGTCGCCGAATTGCCCGACGTTGTTGGCGACGTGGTCGAGGTCGGACGTCGAGACCGGATGATCCGCAAGCAGGACCTCGCGACCAGGGACGCGGGCTTCGGGCTCCCGGCCGAGGTCCAGGACGATCTCCAGGAGCTCTCTCGGATCGATCCGCTCGTGGAGAGCGCGCGCCAGGTCGGGTGGCAGCGCGCGCGCGAGCAGCTCGATCTCTTCGTCCCAGTTGGCGGCGCGGATCTGGCGCTCGTGTTGGCGTTCGGCCTGGCTCATCCGAACGAGGGGACCAGTCCTTTCTCTCGCACCGGCTTCGGCACGCGCACCGCAAGCTCTTTGACCAACAAGAGCTGCGTGAGCAAGACCGTGAACCCACGCCCGCGGAGGGCGTCGATCATGTGCGAATCATAGTGACGCAGGCTTGACCAGGCCGGCGCTTCGGAGTCTCCGAGCAGCGAGATTCCGAAGTCGGCGAGCTCCGCCGGGAGGGGATTCTCCGGCAAGGCCATGAACTGCAGGGTGTCCGGCCGGGCGCCGCCGCCGCGTTGCATCCTGACCCAGCCGACGACCTCGATCCGGTCCACGACGTAGCTCCCCGTCGACTCGCCCGCGTGGATCGCCTTCCACTCGCGATAGGTGGGCGCCTCGAGCTGGGAGACCCCCTGCGGCGTGACCTTGCGATAGAGCTGATAGAGATGGCGGTCGTCGCTTCGCTTGCCCGGGCGCAGACCATCGGGGTACTGGTCGGAACGCGGCCGTGGCCTTTCCGCGTAGACGACCTGCTCCGTCGCGTACTGGCGGAAGCCCTGTAACCGGAAGGCCGGCAGCAGCGCATCGCGGTCAGGCAGTCTGACGAACAGGCGGATAGCACCTCGCTCGAGCGCTTGGTTGCAGAGGTGCTGGACGAGCGCCGGCGCGACCTCGTCCGGGTCGGCTTCGTCGGCGACCTGCAGGTTGAGCACCTGGAGGATGCGGGCCCGGCGCAGGTCGAGGCTCATCGGTTGGCCCGAGGCCTGAATGAATCCGACCACCTTGCCGTTCTCCTCGGCAACGTACATCAGGGTCTCCTGGGAGAGCGGCAGCAGGGCCGAGAGTGTTGAACTGAGCAGCGACCAGAGTCGCGCCGCCGGCGGAGCGGCTTCGCTGAGCTTGATGTCCGACGAGCGATGCATCTCCTCGATGCGAGCCAGGTCGAGGAGTCCGGCCGCGCGGATTCTCAATTTCGCGAGGCCGCGAGGCGCACAAATTCTCGATGCAGCCGGAGGTCGCCGCTCAACTCAGGGTGAAAGCCAAGCGCGAGGATGCGGTGATGGCGAATCGCGACGGGACGTCCGTCATGCGATGCGATCACCTCGACGTCCCCGGTGCGTTCGACCAGCGGCGCCCGAATGAAGACGCCGGGAAAAGTCTTGCCATTCAGGCCGTCGATGTGAAGCGGCGCCTCGAAGCTGTCGACCTGCCGGCCATATCCGTTGCGGCGGACTCCGATGTCGAGCAGGCCGAGCCCTTGCTGCTCGGCCATCCCATCCGTGACGTCCTTGGCCAGCACGATCATGCCCGCGCACGTCGCGAGAGTCGCGAGGCCGCCGCGAATCGCATCGCGCAGCGGCTCGAGCAGGCCGACACGCTCCATCAGCATGGTCATCGTCGTGCTCTCGCCGCCGGGAAGGACGATCCCATCGAGCCCCTCGAGGTCTTCGCGCGTGCGCACCAGGCGCGTGCGCGCACCCGCCCCTTCGAGCGCGCGTACATGCTCGGCAAAGGCGCCCTGCATCGCGAGGACCCCGATGAGGGGCTTTCCGCTTCCGGCGGGAGCGCTGCTACCAGCCTCGGGCAGCTAGCAGCTCATCCTTCGGGATGGCCGGGATCTCGAGGCCGTGCATCGCCTTGCCCAGCCCCGCCGACACCTCGGCCAGCACCTCTGACTTGTCGAAGTAGGTCGTCGCCGCAACGATCGCCTTGGCACGCTTCAAGGGGTCCTCGGACTTGAAGATGCCCGACCCGACGAACACGCCGTCGACGCCTAGCTGCATCATCAGCGCGGCGTCGGCTGGAGTCGCGATGCCGCCGGCGGCGAAGTTGACGACAGGCAGCCGGCCCAACTTCTGACACTCAATCAGCACCTCGACCGGCGCGCCGATCTGCTTGGCTTCGTGGACCAGCTCGGCGTGGTTCATGCCCTGCAGCTTGCGGATGCCGGCGTTGACCGCGCGAGCGTGCCGGACGGCTTCGACGACGTTGCCGGTCCCTGCTTCGCCCTTGGTACGTATCATCGCCGCGCCTTCAGCGATCCTGCGCGTGGCCTCACCGAGGTCGCGACAGCCGCACACGAACGGCACTTTGAAGGGGTGCTTGTCGATGTGGTTCTCCTCGTCGGCGGGAGTGAGGACTTCGGACTCATCGATGTAGTCGATGCCCAGGGCTTCGAGGATCTGCGCTTCGACGAAGTGGCCGATCCGGCACTTTGCCATCACCGGGATCGTGACCGCGGCCATGATCGACTTGATCAGCTCGGGATCGGACATGCGCGCGACGCCGCCTTCCTTGCGGATATCGGCCGGGACGCGCTCGAGCGCCATCACGGCGCAGGCGCCCGCGTCCTGGGCGATTCGCGCGTGCTCGGCCGTGACGACGTCCATGATCACGCCGCCTTTCAGCATCTGCGCCAGCCCGGCTTTGACCTTGAAGGAGCCTTTCACGGACCCGTTTCCGTTGCGGACACCGTTGCGTTCGGCCACGTTCGGAATTCTACGCCGGGCTACAGGCGCTCCAGAACGAGTGTGCGCTTGGAGGCGTACTCGTGGTCGGAAAGCAGGCCGTCGCGATGCAGCCGCGTCAGCATGTCCATCTCCTCGAGCACGTCCAGCAGCGGCGCCATGGTCCGCCTGGCCAGGTACGCGTCCGAAGCGGTGCCTGCCTCCTCACCGCGCGCGTCGAACTCGCGCACGAAGAAGAGCGCTTTGACAGCTGAGAACGGAATGCCGAGCTTGCGGATGGGGCTGTCGGTCTGCTCCGCGTGGAGGTGGAGCACAACGCCGTAGCGGTGGCGCTCGAGCGTGCCGTCGAGATGTCCCCGGAGGACCTCGCCGTCGAGGAAGCGGATGGCGACCTTGCGCGTCGGCGTGTCCGCCAGCTCCTTGTCGCGCTGAAGCTCGACCCATTTGACGGCGGTCAGCGGGATCCAGGCCGTCTCGTTGTTCTCCAGGCCACCGGCGTCGTCCACCTCGACGAGGAAGTCCGGCTCGTCGAAATCGAGATCGCGGGCCACCCCTTCGACGGTCTCGTCGTCGAAGAAGCGCACGACTATCCTGGCCATTTCATACCTACTGTACTAACCCTCATCTGGCAACACTCCTGCGCTGGTCTTTGAGGCGGCGGCGGCCGATTCGGCGGGCGCATTTGGCGCACGTGGCGATGTGGCTGCGAACTGATTCCGCCTGCGGGCGCCTGAGCTTGCCGGCCAGGTAAGGCGCCAGCAGCGGCAGCGCCTCCTCGTGGCTCAGCTCGCCTTCGCGCTGCGAGGCGAGGTACTCCTCCTTGAACCTGAGGCGGGCACGGTAAAGGAGCGTTTCGACGGCGCTCTCGGACATCTTCAGCGTGTGGGCGATCTGGCGGTAGCTCAGGTCCTGGAGCTCGCGAAGAGTCAGCACGAGGCGGTATTTCTCAGGCAGCCGCTGCGACACCTGCCACACCTGGCGCCGGGTTTCGTTCGACTCCTGGACTAGCACAGGGTCGAATGCCCGCGCGGTCGAGGGCAGGTTCGACATCATCTCGTCGTCTACTTCCTCGGTCCCACCGTCGGCGCGGAGGTCGCGCTGGCGGCGCCGCAGCTCGTCGTAGCAGAGGTTGCGGGCAACCGTGTGGATCCAGCCGCCGAAGTTGAAGGATTCGTCGACCCGGTCCATCATCCGGAGGGCCTTCATGAAGGTCTCCTGGGCGATGTCCTCGGCCAGCAGGGCGTCGCCGAGCTTGCGCCGGACGAGCCGGTAGATCGAGGCGACGTAGCGGCGGTGGAGCTCCTCGAACGCGTGGACGTCGCCCTCGCGATAGGCACGGACAAGATCCACGTCAGTCGGCTCGCCCGGCGCCCTTGCTTGCGGCTTGTCTTCCTCTACGTCGTCCATGCGTGAAGCGTCCTGGCCGGACGGGCCGTAGGTCGGGGCAGGCGACCGGCAGGTCGCCGGTCAGGGCGTCGAGACGAAGGTGGGGGTGGCACGACGAGGAGCGCACACCTGCTGGGGTCCCCGCGCCGTGGATAGCGGGGGCGGCCACGAAGGGCCGGACCCCCTGACGCACATATCGGCGTCGTGAGCCCCGAGATGCGGTCTGGACGGTCGGGACCTTTCACCTTAGCCTGCGGCAGGCTACTACGGCGGCGCGCGCCAGCATCCCCTCTGGGTCATTTAGGGCCTGCCGCAGGTCTATTCCTTCCTCTGTGAAGGTCACGATGTAGGTGACCCCCTGCTTGCTCAACGCCTCCCAACCAGGGCCCTTGCTCCCCGCCAGGAGGACCACCGGCACCCGAGCCCTCTTGGCGCGCTTGGCCACCTCGCCGGGCGCTTTGCCGAAGGCGGTCTGCTCGTCGACCCGCCCCTCGCCTGTGAACACGAGGTCGGCTCCCTTCAGCGTCTGGTCGAACCCGCTCGCCTCGACCACAAGTGGCGCGCCCTTGACCAGAACCGCGCCCAGGAACGCGACCATCCCAAAGCCGGTGCCTCCGGCGGCTCCCGCGCCAGGTTCATTCGCCACATCGAGGTGCAGGTCGCGCCTGACGACTTCTGCGAGATGCGCGAGCGCCGCATCGAGCTCCTCCACCGTCAGTTCATCGGCGCCCTTCTGCGGACCGTAGACGTGGCTGGCACCCTTTGGCCCAAGCAGCGGATTGTCAACGTCACAGGCAACCCTGATCGAGGTATCGCGGATTCGAGAGCCGCCCGCGATGCGCTGGACTCGAGCAAGCGCGGCGCCACCTCGGGCCAGGTCCTGATCCGCATCGTCGAGCAGGCGGTAGCCGATGGCCTGTGCCATCCCGGCGCCTCCGTCGTTGGTGGCCGAGCCGCCGATGCCTGCGATGATCTCTGATGCGCCTGACGAACGCGCCGCTTCGAGCAGCTCGCCGAATCCATAGGTCGAAGCTCGCCGAGGATCACGCCGTTCGGGCGCGAGCAAAGCCAACCCGCTGGACGTCGCGAGCTCGACGACCGCGGTGCGGCCAGAATTGATGAGGCCGTAGCGAGCCTCGACTGGATCGCCCAGCGGCCCATCGACTGTCGCCGACCGATACTCACCGCGATTCGCGTCGACCAGCGCCTCGACGGTCCCATCGCCCCCGTCCGCGACGGGAACCTCGATCACCTCGGCGTCCGGAAAGACTTCACGGACGCCTCGCGCGATCGCGGCCGCGGCTTGCGTCGCGGTGAGAGTGCCTTTGAACGCGTTCGGCGCGACGACTACTTTCACGGGGGAGACAGGCCTCGCCCGTGGAACCCCTTCCATCGCACGCTGTGTCTGGTGGGGTTTGCAAGGGGGTCGCCAGGTGACGGCCGGAGTAAATCCGGCCTAGGTATCACGTCTTTCACGGGGGAGGCAGGCCTCCCCCGTAAAACCCCCTCCATTGCACGCTGTGTCTGGTGGCGTTTGCAAGGGGGACCCCAGGTGACGGCCGGAGTAAATCCGGCCTAGGTATCACGTCCGTCTTCTTAGTAAACCGGGATCGTCCAGTCCTTGTACTTGGGGGTGTCGCCGCGGACGGCGCTGAAGTAGATGTTCTGGAGCTCCTGCGTGAATTCCCCGACCTTGCCGTCGCCGATCGGGCGCCGGTCGACCTCGATCACCGGCGAGATCTGCGCTCCGGTGCCGCACAGCAGCAGCTCGTCACATGTGTAGAGCTCGGTGCGGTCGATGCTCCGCTCGAGCACGTCTAGGTTCAGCTCGTCTTTGATCACCTTGATCAGGAGCTGGCGCGTGACGCCTTCGAGGATATCGTCGGTCACGGGCGGTGTTACAAACGCGCCGTCCTTCAGCATGAAGAGGTTTTCGGCCGAGCCTTCGGAAACGTGTCCGTCGATGGCCAGCACGATGGCCTCGTCGAATCCGCCCTCCACCGCTTCGGACTTCGCGAGCGCGGCCTGCGCGTAGGAGCCGGTGATCTTGGCTCGTGCGGGAAGCGACTGGTCCGGAACGCGGCGCCAAGTGCTGACCATGCAGCGGATGCCCGCGTCGACCTCTACATATTTGCCGAAGGGCACCGCGTAGATAAAGAAGGAGCGGTCCAGGTTATGCAGGCGGACGCCGATCTCCTCACTGGACGTGTACAGCAGCGGACGGACGTACACGTCCGACCTGAACTCGTTGCGCCGCAAAAGCTCGAGCGTGAAGTTGACGAGCTCCTCGGTCGAGTAGGGCAGGGTCATGCGCATGACGTTGGCTGAGCGCTTCATGCGGTCGTAGTGCGCCGCAGCCTCCAGCAGGAAAAGCTGGCTTTTCTTGTCGTTCCAGTAGGCCCGGATGCCTTCGAAAACGGCCGTCCCGTAGTGGAGCGCGTGAGTCATCAGCCCGAGCCTGACGTCGTTGTAGCGCGCGTACTCGCCTTCGAAGAAGACCCACGTGTTCGGATGGACCACGGGTTTCTTCACCGCGGCCTTGGCTTTGGTTTCCACACCCATTGAATAAAGTGTATTGCCCTCCGAAAGCCCCCATCTGGCCGTTCGCTTCGCGAAGGGTCACCTTCCCCGGCGTGCGGGGAAGAGAATCTGTTATGAATCGCGACGTGAGCGTGTACGGCATCATCGCCGACCTCCGGCGCGAGCACCCGACCCCCGCCAGCACCGCGACGCTGGACATGGTCGTCGCCGAGCTGGGGCGAACGCGTGACAACCTCAAGGAGGCGGTCGCCAACCTGGAGGGCAAAGCCCTGCCGGCCGGCGTCAAGCCGGTACTCGACGAGCTGGTCGCGCGGGCTCGTGAGGAAGGTGTGTACGACCTCGACTACGGACCCGACCCTTACGACAAGCCTCCCCCAGAACCCCTGGACGAAGCCACGGCCGGCATAGGCGCCATGCTCGCGATCTCGTCGTTGGTCGGCGTCGCCCTGGCTGTCGCGGCGTTCGTAGCGGGGTTCAACGCGATCATGCACAGCGGTGGCTGAGTACTCCTTCGACGTCGTTTCCGAGTTCAATCCCGCAGAGCTGACGAACGCAGTCGATCAGGCCCGGCGGGAAGTCGCGACCCGCTTCGACTTCAAAGACACCGCGACGAGCTACGACCATCAGGGCGAGGTGATCCAGATCGAGTCGGCGAGCGAGGACCGGGCCAGGGCCGCTCTCCAGGTGCTGCGCGAGAAGGCCGCGCGCCGGCAGCTTTCGCCGAAGCTCTTCCAGGCGGGCGATCCAAAGACTGTCGGCAAGGGTCGCGGCCAGATCGACGTCCGACTCAATGCGGGCATCAACGACGAGCTCGCGCGCGACTTGCGCAAGCGGATCCAGAACGTTTCCAACAAGCTGCAGGTCCGGATCCAGGGCGACCAGCTGCGCGTCGTTAGCAAGGACAAGGACACGCTCCAGCAGGTGATCAAGACCCTGCGCGACGCGGAGGACATCCCGGTCCCGCTCCAGTTCACGAACTACCGCTAACCGACACTTCAGGGTGGACGTAATCCCGGCCATCGACATCCTCGGTGGGCGCTGCGTCCGCTTGACCCAAGGCAAATACGACAGCCCGACCATCTACGCCGACGACCCCGTGGAGGTGGCGCAGCGATTCGCCGCCGCGGGAGCAAAGCGCTTGCACGTCGTCGACCTGGACGCCGCTCGCGGCTCTGCCAGCAACCGAGCGGTGATTGCGCGCGTGCTCCAGGGGTCCGGCATCCAGCTGCAGGTCGCGGGGGGCGTGCGCAGCGAAGAGTCCGTGGCAGCCTTGCTGGACGGCGGTGCGCAATGGGTGGTGATGGCGACCGCCGCGGTCCGCGATCCGCATCTCTTTGAACGGTGCGCGTTCGGGCATCCCGGACGGATCCTGGCGGCGCTCGACGTCCGTGACAACAAGGCTGCTGTGAGCGGCTGGCTCGACACCGACCCCGTCGTGCTGAAAGCGCTGGTAGGCCGGTGGGCCGACCTGCCACTCGCGGGGGTGATCCTTACGTGCATCGACCGCGACGGCACCATGTCCGGCCCTGACCTGCAGACGCTTGCACGGGTGCGCAAGATGACAAAGCTCGAGCTGCAGTACTCGGGCGGCGTGGCGTCGGTCGACGACCTCCGCCGCATCGCCGCGGCCGGCGCCCAAGCGGCGATTCTCGGCAAGGCGCTGTACGAAGGCAAGATCACCCTCGAGCAAGCTCTGTCGAAGTGAGGCTCGCGGCGTGCCTTTTCGCGGCGCTCGTGCTGGCCGCGTGCGGCGGCCGGGAGACTGCCGACGACCAGGGCCTACATCGCGAGATCCAGAACAACCGCGGTGGAGCCGAAGTCACTTTCGACGCGACGGCATTGAGCGATCCGGTGCAATCCGGTGACCACGAGCGCTTCGAGGTCCGCGCGGCCACAGGAGAGATGCTCGAGGTCGACCACAACACGAGCCTCGCCCAGTACGTACCGGTTCACAAAGGTGATGGGCTCGTGATCCACGGCGAGCTCTACATCGACCCAGGTCCGCGCTATGGCGTGCACTGCACGCACGCCCACACCTCCAGCGGCTGTCCCAATCCAGGCTGGATCGAGTACAAAGACAACTATTACGAATGAAATCGCGGAAGATCACTCCGTCCCCTTCCGCGGGCCATCCCCTGTGATGGCCGGCCGCGATTGGCAGGCGTTTGGTGGACGCCACCCGGTGGCGGCCGGAGTAGATCCGGCCTGCCGACAATGCTCGTCTTGACGGGTGGCGGCCGGAGTAAATCCGGCCTGCCGACAATGCTCGTCTTGAATCGAAAGGCAACAATTGACCTACGAATGAAATCGCGGAAGAGGACTCTGTCCCCTTCCGCGGGCCATCCCCTGCGATGGCCGGCCGCGTTTGGCAGGCGTTTGGTGGACGCCACCCGGTGGCGGCCGGAGTAAATCCGGCCTGCCGACAATGCTCGTCTTGAATCGAAAGGCAACAATTGACCTACGAATGAGCCGGCGGCTGCGTCCTTCGCCCTCTAGCTTCGTTCGCAATCTCGCGGCGGGACCCTATTCGCCCTTCGAACGCATGCGCCTGATGGTCAGCAATGTCCGCAGGAAGGCCGGTGGACGCGGCTGCTGCGGCAACTACGGCGAGCCCGGTTGTTGAATGACGAAAGAGGAGGCCCGTGCGGCCGGTTTGATCAAGTAGGAGGAGCAACCAGCCTGATGCACGCGGTCGTTTTCGAGCGCAACGGCGGACGGGAGCTGACCCCCGCGAGGAGAGGGCTGTGTGAGGCAGGCTAGCGCTTGCGCGTATTGGTGACTTTGCGTGCGACCGTGGTCACGTTGGCTTGCGCGACCGGCCGGACCACGATCTCATCGATGTCGACATGCGGTGGTCGCGTGACGGCGAACACGATGCAGTCGGCGATGTCTTCGGCGGTCAGCGGCTTGATTCCTTCATAAACCGCCTTGGCGGCTTTGCGGTCGCCGTGAAAACGCACCACGCTGAACTCGGTCTCGACCAGCCCAGGCGCGATCTCCGTGACGCGAATCGGCTCGCCGTTCAGCTCCAGCCGGAGGGTCTTCGTGATCGCTCGCACGGCGTGCTTGGCAGCCGTGTAGCCCGCGCCTCCTTTATATGTCTCGAAGCCGGCGATGGAACCGATGTTGACGATATGGCCGTGCCTGGCTTGGCGCAACAACGGCAGGCAGGCACGGGTCATCCACATGAGGCCGAGCACGTTGGTCTTCCACATCCCGATCCACTCGTCGTCGACCGCCTGAGCCACGCTGTTCAAGCCGAACGCGCCGCCGGCGTTGTTGACCAGGAGGTCGATGTGGCCAAAGCGCTTGGCCACTTCGCGGACAAATTCCTTGACGCTCTGCTCGTCGGTCACGTCGAGACGCAGGGCAACTCCCTCTTCGCCCGCGACCCGCTGGAGCCGTTCGATCCGCCGCGCGCCGATCACGACCTTGTAGCCGTGGCGGCCGAGCGCGATCGCGGTTGCGGCCCCGATCCCCGATGAAGCTCCGGTGATGACTGCGATGGGAGCCAAGCCTCAACCCCCTGGTAAACGGTTGCAAAACCGATGCCTTCCAAGCGTAACCTAGGGAAAAATGCTGGACGCGATCGTAGGGTTTGTCGTCGTCCTCCTGGTTGGCGCCGGGATACTCGTCATGATCGGGCCCCGTTCGCTCGTCCAGCGGCTCAAATCCGTGCCTCGTTTCAGCGGAATCCCTTCTCTGTTCGAGCCGCGACGGCCGCGCGAAGTGGTGGCGCCTACCCTCAACCCCAAGACCCAGCGCGTCCTCGTCGCCGCGGCCCGACTTGCCAACTGGATGCGCGCACACGGCCATGAAGACGTGGCGCGGGACATCCGCAACGGAGCCGCGCGCATCGCAGGCAACGAACCTGCGGGGCTATACGCGCTGCAGACGACGCTGCGACGAATCCGCGTCGTGAACATCACCGACAGCAGTTCGCAGGAACGCCTGAAGACGCTCGTCAGCGAGCTCCGCACCGCGGTCCAGGATCGCTTCGAGCAGCTGGAGCTGCTCCCGTTTCGCAGACCCTGAACGACCGGCAACGGGTCAGCTCAGGTTCGCCGTTTGAGAAGACGATCGGCTTCTGCCGCGCCCTGCGGGTCGGGGATCGGGTCCTGGTCTCAGGCACGGCGCCGGTCTGGCCGGACGGATCTGTCGACCCTGATCCCTATGTCCAGGCCAAGAGGTGTTTCGAGATCATCGGCATCGCGTTGACCGAAGTGGGAGCCTCGGTCGAACACGTAGTGCGAACGCGGATGTTCGTCACCGACGCATCGTTCGGCGATGCGGTCGGTCGCGCACACGGCGAAGCGATGGGCGCGGCACGGCCGGCGGCGACCATGGTTGTGGTGAAAGGGCTGCTCGACGAGCGCTGGAAGGTGGAGATCGAGGCCGAGGCGGTTACTTCTTAACGGCCGGCCCTTTCCCGGATTCGATATACCGCTTGAGCGCCTCCATGTTCTTGCGAATCCCCGCTGCATATTGGGGTCCGAGAACGCCCGTCGCGAAGCGAAGAAGGCCACCGAGCTGGTAGTCCATGTCATAGACCAATCGAGTCGATCCGTCTTTGCGCTGCGTGTATGTGTAGGACCAGGTCCCGTTGAGCGGGCCCTTGATGAACCTGCCCGAACACTTCTTGGGCTTGTTGTAAACGTCCTGCTCCACCTCGAGCTTTTCCTTGTGGCCGCCCAGGTCGAGGTGGTAGCGGTAACGCGTCCCCTTTCCCGGCGGTCCATCGTCGAGCTTCTCCACCTTGTCAAGGTTGGACGACCATCTCGGCACGTTCCTCACGTCCTCTGCGACCACCGCCCAGACGCGCTCGACGGGCGCATCGATGTCGACCACCTCGTGCAGCTTGGCCACACTGCGATGATCGCATCAAGTGTCTGATGTAGTTCCCGGCCGCATGTTGGGCGCGCTGCGGCATCGCAACTACCGGTTGTTCCTGGTCGGCCAGATCGTCTCGACGATCGGGACGTGGATGCAGACGGTCGCTCTGCCCTGGCTGGCGCTGGAGCTGACCCACAACGGATTTCTGGTCGGGCTGGTGCTCGCCGCGCAGTTCCTTCCGGTGCTCATCCTCAGCCCCTTTGCCGGTGAGATCGCGGATCGCTACCGCAAGCGAACCGTCCTTCTCGTGACCCAGACGTCTTTCGTGGTGCCTCCGTTTGTTCTGTTCGCGCTGACGACGAGCGGCCACGCGCAGTACTGGATGGTGGTTCTGGCAGCGGTGGCGACGGGCACGATCAACGCCCTCGACGTCCCGACGCGGCAGGCGTTCCAGGTCGACATGGTCGGCAAGCAAGACCTCATGAACGCGATCGCGCTCAACTCCTCGGTCTTCAACGCCTCGGCGGTGATCGGACCGTCGATCGCCGGCATCCTCATTGCGGTCGTCGGCGTCCCGATCTGCTTCCTGCTCAACTCCGTGAGCTACCTGGCCGCGATCGGCGCGCTGCTGTGGATGCGAAACCTGCCGGCCACCGCGCCGAGGCACGAGGAGCAGCCGGTGCTGACACGCATCGCGCAGGGCGCCGCCTACGCGCGACGGGAGCCTGTGGTCGGGATGCTGCTGCTCGTCGTCGCGGTGTTCTCGCTCTTCGCGATGAACCGCACGACGTTGATGCCATTGTTCGCCGACCAGGTGCTTCATGTGGGAGCGCACGGCTTCGGATTCTTGCTCGCTTCAATGGGCCTCGGCTCGCTGGCCGGCGCTCTGACGCTTGCGTTCTTTCCCAATCTCGCGGCTGATCCGCGCCGGCAGTTGTGGATGGCGGCCATCTGGGTCGGCGCGCTGCTCGAGTTCTCGGCCTCTCGCGTCTTCGCCGTCTCGCTGGTCACGCTGTTCGTGGCGGGGTACTGCCAGATCTCGTTCGTCGCGGCTGCCAACAGCCGCATCCAGACCATCACTCCCGACCACCTGCGCGGTCGCGTGATGGCCCTCTACGCGGAGGCTCTGATCGGCGTGGGTCCCCTCGGCGCGACCCAGGCGGGCGCGCTCGCGACGCTGCTCGGGGCGCCCTGGGCCATGGCGATCGGGGCGTCGATCGCCGGCGCGGTCGTGCTGCTCGTACGCCTGCTGCGGCCTGAGGTCTTCGGTCAGCCCAGGAAGACTTCGAGCACCGCCGCCACGGCCAGCGCCGGCACGAGCCACCGCAGCGCGCGGACGTAGTCGGCCAGCGCGGCGAGCACCCGGGCACTCCATCCGCCACGCGCGTCCATGTGGATCGCCGCCGCGCCGACCTGGATCGCCAGGCCGCCCGCGATGATCGCAGCGGGGATCTCGACGAATCCATTGGGGACGATTCCGGTCAGCGCGATGCTCCACGACGACAGGGCCGCGGCGAAACCAAGAATGAAGCCTGGCGCAAACGTGAGCAGAAAGCCGCTCACGCCAACGGTCACGATCGCGAGCAGCGCGACAAGGACAAAGGCGAGCAGGTTGTGTCCGAAGATCGTCAGCGCCTGCTCAACTCCTCCTCCGTCCCCGGTGGACCGCACCAGGCTTGACAGCACTGGCCGCAGCACGACCGCCGGGATGACGTTGGTCGAGCCGGCCAGGTAGCCGATCCAAGCGCCCACAGGAAAGCCGGCCGCGGCGATCAGCATCGGGATGCGCCGCATCCAGACGAGACGGAAGAACGTGGGACGCATGGCGAAGCTCGCGCGCACCGCATCGAGGGCCCGCCCAAAAGGATTCTTCAGACCCACCTCCCGCGCGAGCAGCGCTTCTCGCGAGAACCCATTGAAGCCCATGCGTACGAGGACGATCGCCACGATCGTCATCAAGAGCGCGAAACCCCACAGGAATTCCGCGCGGCCGAGCAGGATGAGGGCTGCCTCGACCTGGAGGACGACTGACATCGGCAGGATGATGAAAGAAGCCATCACGTTGGCGGCGCGCATGGTCCGGGCGTTGAGGCTGATGATCACGGCCCCGGCCACCATCGCCGCCACCTGGCAGAACGTGGACAAGGCCAGGGCCAGGAGGATGCCGAGCGGAAAGTAGCCGAGGCCAGGAAACGTCAGCAAGCAGTAGACAATCAATCCGCCGTAGCACAGCGCGAGCGAAACGCTGAGCACCGCTGCCACCTTGCCCGCGTAGATCTCGGCCTCGCGCAGCGGCGTGGAGAGCAGGACCTCGAGCGTGGTGCGCTCGCGCTCACCGACGAATGACTCGAGGGCGAGCACCAGCGAGAAGCTGGCGGGGATGAACACGACGAAGAACGCGCCGACGAGCGCCAGGCGGTTGACAACAGAGGTGCCACCCCCGAACGTCGCGAGCGCGCGCACGCCTGACCCCGAGGCGATCGGAATCGCCAGCGTCAACGCGACCATGGCGGCGATGAGGCGCAGCTCGCTTATCGCGTCGCGCAGGTCGCGGGCCGCGACGAGGGCAGCCTTACGCCGTTCGAGTTTCGGCCAACGCATAGTGGTTGCCCACAATCGCGAGGTAGATGTCCTGCAGCGTCGGCAGCTCGCGCACCTGCTTACGCTTTTTCAAACCTGAGCGGCGACGCAGCGCGGCCATGTTGCCAACGGCGAGCGCGCGGCCGGCCGACATGATTCCGATGTCTCCTGCAAGGTGCTCCGCCTCCTCCATGCTGTGAGTGCAGATCACGAGCGCGCAGCCGTCGCTCTTCAGATAGTTGAGGTAATCCCACGCGCGGCGCGCGCTGTCCGGGTCGAGCGCCGATGTCGGCTCGTCGGCCAGCACCAGGCGCGGACGGTGCAACGTCGCGCGAATGAGCGCGACCTTCTGCCGCATGCCTTTCGAGAAGGTGCCGAGCCAGCGGTCGCCCGCATCCGCGAGCTCAAAGAGTTCGAGGAGCTCGGAGATCCTCCGCTTGCGCAGGCCCGGCTCGATGTCGTAGATCGCTCCGAAATAGTCGAGATAGTCGCGGGCGGACATGCGCTCGTAGAGTCCGGGCACCTCCGGCATCAGGCCAACGCGCGCGCGTACGGCGGCAGGATCGTCGGCGGCGTCGATGCCGTCGACCTTGACAGTGCCAGCGGTGGGCGGCAGCACGCCGGCCATGCAGCGCAGCGCGGTCGTCTTACCCGCGCCGTTGCGACCGAGGAGGACGAGGCACTTCCCCCCCTCGACGCGGACGGTCAGGTCCTCGAGCGCGAGCACGTCGCCGTATCGCTTGGCGAGGTTGTCGACTTCCAGCACGGCTACTGGATTCTGACTGGACGACGACCCTAAGTTGGCGGTTTTCGGGGCCCGGGAAATCGAGCCGCGAGGCCCGGGCTGAGCCGCCGCACGGAGCGACTGCCCCAATATCCCATCCCGACAGCCGCCAGCACGAACGCCGCGATGCCCGACAGGAGGACTATCCCAGCCGGCGCACCGAAGCCAGCGGCGATCAGTCCGCCGATGGCGCCGCCCACCGCAGCCACGATCAACGACAGCATGCCCGGCAAGGTCTGTAACCCGTGGAACATGGACCCGAGCCTGTCCGCGCCGGAGGTCTCGACGCCGAGCGTCTGGAGCGCTCCCGGAAGATCGTCATAGGGACTCGTGGTGAAATGCGGCTCGAGCTCGGGGTGGAGGTCGAGGTAGGCGTTGCGGAGGCGGTTCATCCCGAGCACCCAGCGGAAGTCGTCGCGGTTCAGCGCCATGAGGCGGGCGACCGTGAACACGCCCACCAGAAAGACGACCGCGAGCATGAAGATCGCGATGGCGAAGAAGGCCGGACCGAAACGGTCGGCCTGGGCGACCAGAGCCAGGGCGATCACGGCGCCGGAGAGGATGGTCAGAAACATGTTCACGCGCCCCAGCGACTCCTGGTACGTCAGGGCGCGGGTCGCTAGCAGGCTCCAGTGCTCGGTGGCCAGGATCTGCAGCGCTCCCGACTCGATTGGACGCGGCGGAATTTCCGTTGACATCGATCCCTCCCTAATCGCGTGGAAGGTAGCGCGGCAGGTCGGCCAAGGACTTGAACCCGCGACCTTCGAGAAACGCCGCGATGCCGTCATGGACGTCGGCGATCGCGTTCGGGTTGACGAACGTGGCCGTCCCGACCTGGACGGCCGTGCATCCCGCGACAAGAAACTCCAGCGCGTCTTCCGCGCGCGTGATGCCGCCGATCCCGAGCACAGGAATCCGGACCGCCCGCGCCGCCTGGTGCGCGAGATGTACGGCTAGCGGCCTGATCGCCGGCCCGGACAGGCCGCCGGTGCGAAAGCTGAGTCGTGGCTTGAAAGCGTTGAGGTCGATCGACATGCCGACGAAGGTGTTGATGGCGCACAGCGCGTCGGCGCCGGCCGACTCGACGGCCCGAGCGATGACGCCGATGTCACTCACCATCGGCGTGAGCTTGACCCAGAGCGGAAGCTTGGTTCGTCTGCGCACGGCCTCGGTCACCGCGGCAGCGGCGCGCGGGTCGTTGCCGAAGTAAAGGCCACCCTGTTCGACATTCGGACAGGAGATGTTGATCTCAAAGCCGGCGATGCCCGGAACACCGTCGAGTCGCGCCGTGAGCTCGCCGTACTCGGAGGCCGACTCGCCGTTGATATTGACGAGCACCGGAAAGTCCCACCCAGCCCATTGCGGCGCATAGTCGCGGACGAGCGCATCGGCGCCCGGCCCCTGCAAACCGATCGCGTTGAGCATCCCGCTGGGCGTCTCCGCGATGCGTGGCGGCGTGGTGCCTTCGCGAGGCCGCAGGAAGATTCCCTTGGAAACCATCCCGCCGAGTGCGCGTCTTTCGAGCAGCGGAACCTCGGTGCCGTAGCCGAACGTGCCCGACGCCGCCAGCACGGGGCCGCGCATTTGCATCGTGCCAACCGCGACCGACATGTCGATGGTCAAACCGTCACCGCATAAGAAAGGTGCGAAGGCAAAGCTGTCCAGTCGACATCGGCGGCGCGGTAGACGGGTCCTTCTTTGCACGCCCGGTCGTAGCCGCCGCGACGAAGCGGGACCGCGCACCCGAGGCAGACACCGGTGCCACAGCCCATGTAGGTCTCGACCGCGACCTGGGCGTCTGGCCAGCGCTCCGCTACCGCGCCCAGCATCCGGTTAGGACCGCAGGCAAGCACAACCTCTGCATCGGGTGCGACAGACACCGCGGTGCCGCGCGTCCCTAGCGAGCCGTCGTCCGTGGCCCAGATCACCTCGTCGCCATCCGCTTCGTGACACAGCTCCTCGGCCCTTCGGGCGCCGTGGACCCACACCACGCGCAGCCCGGCCGCTCTTGCATCTCTCGCGGCGAGAGGCATCGGCGCCACGCCCAGCCCCCCGCTGATGAGCACGGCGCTTCGCGCCCTCGAAGCGAAGTCATAGCCATGGCCGAGCGGGCCGACGCAGCTGAGCCGCTCGCCGCGCTGCATCGTGAGCAGCTCCGCGGTGCCGGCGCCGACTGCTTTCAAGACGATCTCGATGTGCTCACCCTCGACGCGATAGACCGAGAACGGCCGCCGGAGGAGCGGGCCGCCCGACCATCCGAGGTTGACAAACTGACCGGCTCGCACGGCGGTCGCGATCTCGGGCGCGTGCATGGAGATGACGAACATGCCGCGCGCGACTTCGCGACGCGCGGTTAACGGTGCGTCAATGAGGAACATGCCGCTCAACGCCCCTCGCCCCAAACCCTCACCCCTGCGAGAAGAGAGAGCCTGGGTCCCGCCATTCGCCGATGGTCCGCACTTCGACTTCGTCCGGCGCGGCGACCACCGACTCGAGCAGCGCTGTCGCCGTGTCGAGGGAGGTCAGGCAGGGAATGCGGCGCTCGACGGCAGCGCGGCGGATCTCAAACCCGTCTTTGAACACCGGGGCGCCATCGCCGCGATCCTCGTAGATGTTCGACATCGTGTTGATCACGAGCTGAACCTCACCGCGCACGATCACGTCGACGACGGTGGGGCCCTCTTCGCCGATCTTGGCTACCACGCGCGGCGAGAACCCGGCCGCGCGCAGCGCCCTCGCCGTGCCGTCCGTCGCGACGAGCCGGCATCCCAGCTCGACCAGCCGCGACACGATCGGAAAGAGCTCCGGCTTGTCCGCGTCTGCGATCGTGAGCAAAGCGGCGCTGCCTCGCTCCACATGCATGCCAGAAGCGGCGAATGCTTTGCGCAGCGCTTCGTTGAGGCTGCGCGCGATCCCGATCGCCTCCCCCGTGGACTTCATCTCGGGGCCCAGGTAGGAATCCACTGCCGCGAGCTTGTTCATGGAGAACACCGGCGCCTTGACCGCGATGAGCTCGCGCGATGCCACGAGTCCTGTCGCCCAACCCAGGTCGGCAAGCTTCTCGCCGAGCATGACGCGCGTCGCGAGCTTGACGACCGGCACGCCAGTGACCTTGGACAGGAAAGGGACGGTCCGTGAGGCGCGCGGGTTGACCTCGAGCACGTATACGTGTCCGCGGTGCACGACGTACTGGACGTTGACCAGGCCACGCAATCGCAGGTGGCGGGCGATCCGCACGGTGTAATCGACGATGTGGTCGAGCTCGGCGCGCTCCAGGCCCTGGGCCGGATAAACGGCGTACGAGTCGCCCGAATGCACGCCCGCGCGTTCGACGTGCTGCATCACTCCCGGGATGACGACGGTCTCGCCATCCGAGATCGCGTCGACCTCGACCTCCATGCCCTGGAGGTACTTGTCGACGAGGACCTGGCCACGAGGCATGGCGCTGATCGCCCAGGCCATGTAGCGGCGGAGCTCGTCGCGGTTGCGCACGATCTCCATCGCGCGACCGCCCAGCACGTACGACGGGCGCACAAGCACGGGGTAGCCGGCGCGCTCAGCGATCGCCTCGGCCTCTTCGATCGTCGTCGTCGTGCCGCCCACAGGTTGCGGCACCCCAATCGCGTCAAGCGATCGCGCGAAAGCGCGCCGGTCTTCCGCGAGGTCGATCGCCTCGACGCTCGAGCCGAGGATGGTGACCTGGTGCTCGTCGAGAGGCTGCGCGAGGTTGATCGCGGTCTGGCCGCCGAACTGGACCAGCGCGCCGCTGGCCTCTTCCGCGCGAGCCACATGGAGCGCACCGTCGAGGTCGAGCGGCTCGAAGTACAGGCGGTCCGATGTGTCGAAGTCGGTGGACACTGTCTCGGGGTTGGAGTTGACCATCACCGCGCGCACACCAGCTTCGCGCAGCGCCCACGCGGCGTGCACCGAGCAGTAGTCGAACTCGATGCCCTGCCCGATCCGGATCGGCCCGGAACCCACGACGAGGACGGTGCGCTGGAGGTCGGGCCCGACCGTCCCCTTCGGCGCCACCTCCCCATGAATGGGGAGGAGTTCCGATTCGTCTTCCTCCTCCCAGCATGAGTAGTAGTAGGGAGTCGCCGCCTCGAACTCGCCGGCGCACGTGTCGACGAGCTTGTAGGTGGGCTGCGCGGGCTCGACCGTTTCACCGCGCAGCGCCGTGATCATGGCGTCCGAAAACCCCGCCCGGCGGAGCTCCCTCGCATCGCCTTCGACCTCGACCCGCACGAGGCTGGCCATGCGATCGATGAACCAGCGGTCGATGCCGCTGCGCCCCGCCAGCGACGCGACGTCGGCGCCGTTGCGCAGTGCGTGGAGGAGCGCAAACAGCCTCCTGTCGTTCGGCTGGTCGATGCTCTCAGGTCCGATGTCCCAGTCGGCCGGAGGTCTCTGCTCGAGCGAGCGAATGGCCTTCGTGAGCGCGGCTTCGAAAGTCCGCTCGACGGCCATCACCTCGCCGGTCGACGCCATCTGAGTGCCGAGCCGGCGATCGCCGGCGGGGAACTTGTCGAACGGCCACCTCGGGATCTTGACCACGCAGTAGTCCAGCGCGGGCTCGAACGCGGCGAACGTGCGCCCGGTGATCTCGTTGCGGATCTCCTCGAGCCGCCTGCCCACCGCGACTTTCGCGGCCACGCGGGCGATCGGGTAGCCGGTCGCCTTCGAAGCCAACGCCGACGAGCGGCTGACACGAGGGTTGACCTCGATCACGTAGTACTGCGAGCTCTTGGGGTCGAGCGCGAATTGCACGTTGCACCCGCCCTCGATGCCGAGCGCGCGGATGATCCGTATCGCGGATGACCGCAGCATCTGGTGGTCGCGGTCGGAAAGCGTCTGCGCGGGCGCGACCACGATCGAATCGCCGGTGTGCACGCCCATGGGGTCGAGGTTTTCCATGTTGCAGACGGTGATGCAGGTGTCAGCCCCGTCGCGCATCACCTCGTACTCGATCTCCTTCCATCCCCACAAGGAGCGCTCGATGAGGACCTGGTGGATTGGCGACGCCGCGAGGCCACGCAGGGCGACACGCTCGAGGTCGGTGTCGGTGGTCACGAACCCTCCACCGGTCCCGCCGAGCGTGTACGCCGGGCGGATGACGAGCGGGAGGCCGTTGAGCGCCGCAAAGTCCCTGACCTCTTCGATCGATTCGCACACCCGCGAGACCGGGACCGGCTCGCCCATCGCCTCGAGCATCTCTTTGAAGGCCTGGCGGTCTTCGGCCTTGCGGATTGTGTCGATCGTCGCGCCGAGCACCCGGACCCCGTGCCGGTCGAGCACGCCTGCATTCGCGAGGTCGGTCGCGAGGTTGAGGCCCGTCTGACCACCCAGAGTCGGCAGCAGCGCGTCGGGTCGCTCGCGCTCGATGATCCGCTCTACCGCCTCAACCGTCAGCGGCTCGAGGTACACGCGGTCGGCGACTTCTTCGTCGGTCATGATCGTGGCGGGGTTCGAGTTGACCAGCACGGTCTCGATGCCCTCTTCGCGAAGCGCCTTGCACGCTTGCGTGCCGGCGTAGTCGAACTCGGCGGCCTGGCCGATCACGATCGGCCCCGAACCGAGGATCAAAACCTTGCGCGGTCGGGCCGGCTCGGCCATTCCAGCCACGGCGCGGGCTACGGGCGCCCGGCTGCGGACCATGTCGACAAAGCGGTCGTACAGGTGCTGGTTGTCCTGCGGACCTGGGCAACCTTCGGGGTGGTACTGGACGCTGAAGGCGGGCAGCGTGCGGTGGCCGAGGCCCTCGACCGAGCCGTCGTTCAGGTTGCGTTGCGAGACGTAGAAATCGCCGTCGGGGATCGACGCGGCATCGACCTGGAACTCGTGGTTCTGACTCGTGATGTGGACGTGGCCCGTGTCGAGGTCTTTGACAGGGTGGTTCGCACCGTGGTGGCCGTAAGGCAGCCGCGAAGTCGTAGCTCCGGCGGCGCGGCCCATGATCTGGTGACCGAGGCAGATGCCGAACATCGGGATCTCACCCAGCGCTTCGCGCGCGAGGTGCACCGGCCCATCGAGGACGGCGGGATCGCCGGGGCCGTTCGACAGCACGAGCCCGTCTGCGCCGCTCGAGCGCACGTCCGCCCAGGTCGCCGTATGCGGAAGCACCACCACCCGGCATCCGCGCTCGCGCAGCGACCGCAGGATGTTGGCCTTCACGCCATAGTCGATCACCGCGACCAGCAAGCCCTCGCCGTCGCTTCGCTTGCGAGCTCTCAGCTCGGGAGGCATTGGCTCGAGCCACTCTTCCCGGCTCGTCCGCGAAGTCTGCGCGACCAGGTCTTGCTCGGCCAGAGGTGTCACGCGCTTGGCGGCGTGGGCAAGCTCGGCCAGCCTCGCCGGGGACGGCGCAGCGGTCTCGTGGACGAGGACCGCTCGCTGGGTTCCGTGGGTTCGGATGTGTCGGGTCAACGCCCGGGTGTCGATGTCAGTGATTCCGGGCACGTTCCACCGGCGCAGGTACTCGTCGAGCGACGCCTCGCTCGAGTGATGGCTGGGCGACGGGCAAGCCCACCGCACGACCAGCGCACGCGCCCAGGGTCGCCCCGACTCCGCGTCCGCATCGCGGACTCCGTAATTGCCCTGCAGCGGGTAGGTCATACACACCATCTGGCCCGCGTAGGACGGATCGGTGAGCACCTCCTGGTAGCCGGTCATCGCGGTGTTGAAGACCAGCTCGCCCTCGCCTACGACATCTGCGCCGAGCGACGCGCCGACGAAGGCGCGGCCGTCTTCAAGGACCAGGACAGCCAACGATTTCCTATCCGGCAACGATCACCGCCTGGTCGATGCCGTCCTCCTCGGCGATCAGGACCTCGATGCGCTCTGCGTCGGCGGTGGGAACGTTCTTGCCCACGTAGTCGGGCCGAATCGGTAGCTCGCGGTGGCCGCGGTCGATGAGCACGGCGAGCTGGATCGCGCGCGGCCTCCCGAAATCCATCAGGGCGTCCATCGCCGCGCGAGCCGTCCGGCCGTGGTGGATGACATCGTCGATGAGGACCACCACCTTGCCGCCGATCTCAGGGATGTCGCTGGAAGGGCGGTGGCCATCAGGCGGCCTGAGGTGCAGGTCGTCGCGATGCTTGGTCACGTCGAGTCGACCGAACGGGACGTCCCTGCCCTCGAGCATGGTCAGGGTCGCGGCGAGGCGCTGGGCCAGGACGTCGCCCTTGCTCACCACACCGACGAGCACGACGTCCCCGACACCGCGGTTGCGCTCCACGATCTCGTGGGCGATGCGCGACAACGATCGCCGGATCTGGTCGGCGTCCATCACCGTCGCCTTGAGGCGACCCTGGGCGACGCTCATGTGAGGAGCCGATCCAGGAGAGCCATCCGGACATGCAGGCCGTTGCGGGCCTGGCGGAAGTAGGCCGATCGCGGGTCGGCGTCCACTTCGGGCGATATCTCGTCGACGCGAGGCAGCGGGTGCATGAGGATGGCGTACTTGCGCATCAGCGCCATCGCGTCCTTGTCGATGCGGTACGCGCCCTTTACCGCGTTGTATGCCTCGGGATCGGTGAAGCGCTCCTTTTGGATTCGCGTCATGTAGACGACGTCCGCCTCTGGAAGCACCGCGTTGAGATCCTCGGTCTCGATCCATGGCACGTGGTGCTCGTCGAGGTGAGCTTTCAGGTCCTCGCGCATCTCGACCTGCGGCGGCGCGACGAACCAGACCTTGATGTCCTTGAACTTGCTCAGTAGGTAGGTCAGGGAGCGCACCGTACGGCCGTTGGCGAGGTCGCCGACCATCGCCACGCGCACCCCATCGATGCGGCCGAGCTCGTTCCGCACGGTGTACAGATCGAGCAGCGCCTGCGTCGGATGCTGGCCGGGTCCGTCGCCGGCGTTGATGATCGGGACCGACGCTACAGCGGCGGCGCGCTTGGCCGCTCCCTCTTCGTTGTGGCGCAAGACGATGACGTCGGCGTAGCCGCCGACGATCTGGATCGTGTCTTCAAGGGTCTCGCCCTTGGCCGCGGAGGAGAATTCCCGAGCGTTGTCGGTGCCCAGCGTCTCGCCCCCCAGGCGCAGCATCGCCGCCTCGAACGACAGACGGGTTCTGGTCGACGGTTCGTAAAACAATGCCGCCATCACCTGTCCGGCAAGGCGCCCGATGAAGTGGTGGGGCTCGCGCTTGATCTCGTCGGCCCGCGCGAAAAGGTCTTCGAGGATGGAACGAGAGAATTGTTGACTCTCGATTACGTGCTGCAGCCCGGACGTGACGGCCACGAAAAAATCTCCTTCCCGGGCTCTCTGTCCCGGACTTAAAGGCGAGCTCGCGAGAGTTTACCGTAACTTACGCATTCCATGAACAAACGTCCTGGGCACGTCAACGTCACTGTCGAGACCGGCTACTGCAACTTCTGCGGCCGGACCCGAAACCTGCGGCGCGAGGAGCACCAGCTCGGAACCCTCGTCCGCACGATCATCACCTGCGAGAGCTGTCACCGGACGCTGTCGAGCTCGGTCGGCGTGGCCGTGGTCGCGCCGGAGGTCGTCGAGGCTCCGGCCGAGATCGAGGTCCCGGTCCAGGCCGCAGCTCAGCCCACGGCCAAGACCCAGGTCAAAGCCAAGGCTCCGGCGAAAGCGCCAGCCAGGCCAAAGACAGCTTCGGTCAAGAAAGTGGCCAGGCCCGGTCGCCAGTCTGCCGCGTCGCCAGCGAAGGCGAAAACTCCCACGAAGCGAGCCACCAACAAAAAGAAGTGATGGCAGCGGCGGTCAAGGTCGCCCGCCTGGAGAAGACTCTCGGCTCGAACAAGGTGCTCCGCGGCATCTCCTTCGAAGCCCACTCGGAAGAGATCTTCGGCCTGCTCGGCCCGAACGGCGCCGGCAAGACCACGACCCTGCGCATCATCTGCACCTTGCTCGCGCCGGACGCCGGATCGGTCGGCGTCCTCGGCTTTGACACCCGGACGGCGCCGCAAGAGGTGCGCCGCCGCGTCGGCGTGGTGACGGCTGAGATCGGGGTTTACCCGCGACTTTCGGCGCGCGAGAACATCGCGTACTTCGCCGAGCTGAGCGGCCTGCTGGATGGTGATCTGGACCGCAGGGTCGATGCGGTCATCGAGCGGCTGGACATGGCGTCATTCGCAAGCCAGCGCGCGGAGAGCCTCTCTTCCGGGCAGAAGCAGAAGGTCGCGATCGCCCGCGCTATCGTCCACGACCCGCCGGTGCTGATGTTCGACGAGCCGACCTCCAACCTCGACGTTCTTGCATCCCGCGAGATTCGCCAGTTCATGGTGGAGTCCAAAGGACGCGGCAAGTGCGTGATCTTTTCCACGCACGTGCTGCACGACGCGGAGCGCCTATGTGACCGCGTCACGATCATCCACCAGGGCCGCGTCGTCGCCGATGGCGCAACCGCCGATGTCCGGCGCGGCTACCAGGACCTCGAGGATTCATTTCTCGCCCTGGTCGAGACCGCAAAGTGAGAGATGTCTTCATCGTCTTCCGCAAAGAGCTTCGCGAGATCCTTCGCGACCGACGCACGTTGACTGCGATCGCTCTCGCCGTCATCGCCACGCCGACCATCCTTTTCGTGATCTCCCAGGTCTCCGTCAAAACCGCCACTCAGACCTACACCATCGGCTACTCGGGACAGATTCCGGCAGGACTCGAGGTGCTCTTCACCGCCACCGGACTCAAGCTGGAACGGGTCGACGATCCCGCCGCGGCGGCCAAGAGACAGGTGGACATCGGCCTGGCCTTCAGCGCTTCAGGGATCGACGAGTACTACGACCCGACGCGCCAGTCGGCGCAGATCGCCGACATCCGCGTGCAGACCATTCTCGGCCGCTACGACGCCGCCAAGATCGCCGCGACCCTCCAGGAAAAGGGCGTGGACCCATCGATCCTGGATCCGCTTCCGGTACGAAGCCATCCGCTCAGCTCACCCACCCAAGCCGCCAGCAATGCGTTCCTCAGCTTCTTCCTGCCGTACATCCTGATCACGATGAGCCTGACCGGCGGATTGTCCGCGGCACTCGACAGCTCGGCCGGCGAGCGCGAACGAAAAACGCTCGAGAGCCTGCTTCTGACCCCGGCGCCTCGTGGACAGCTCCTGATCGGCAAGATCCTCGCCGTGAGCACGATCAGCCTGCTGGCCGCTGTGGCTTCGATCGGTTCGATGCTCGTCGCCCTGAGCCAGATCTCGTTCGGAAACGGAGGCGGGCAGAACGAGCACGTCGCGCTCAGCCCGCTCGCCGCCACGGTGATGCTTTGGCTGGCCGTCCTGCTCGCGGCCTCGTTCAGCTCGGTCACGATCGCTCTGGGAACGCTGGCTCGGAACTTTCGCCAGGGCCAGGCTTACGCGACGCCGCTGTACTTCATCACGATCTTCCCCGCCTCGATCGTCCTGTTCATCCCGGACTTCAACCCCGGCGTCGCCTACTACCTGATCCCCATCCTCAACGCCGTGCTCGTGCTCCGGGACGCCATCGTGCACAACTCAATCGAGTGGACCGCGCTGGCGGTTACCTCGGTGAGCCTGATCCTGACCGGGGCGCTTTGCTTCTATGCGGCGCTGCGGCTCTTCACCCGCGAGGCCCTTTTGGTTCGCTCATAGGTAAGCGCCGGTGCCAAACTGTTGTCGTTAGGGATGCGACGCCGTATGGAGCTGACGGAGCTGCGGAGCCTCGAGCGCCAGAGCATGTACTCGATCTTCCACCCTCTCGACCCCGAGGAGCGTCTGCCTCGCGAGCTGCTCCTCGAGGGCCGGCGCTACAGGGCTGTCGGTCGGCCCGAGCTTGCCGGCGCGCTCTGGTTGCCGGCCCTCTGGTTGGTGCTCGCGTCCACGGGGTCGCTGCAAGGGAATGCGCTTCTGCTGCTTGGAGTGGTCGCGGTTCTCTACACGACCTTCTGTGCCTTCGCCTTCCTGCGCAAGTCGAGCTGACTGTGCGGGTCGGCGTATAACCGTGCCATGACAGATGCGGTGATCGTCGCGTACGGTCGGTCGCCGATCGGCCGGGCGCGCAAAGGCTCACTCGTCGACCTCAGACCTGACGACCTCGCGGCGCACGTCGTGACCAAAGTCCTCGACAAGGTTCCCGCGCTCGACCCAACTCAGATTGAAGACTTGATCTGTGGGTGCGGCCTTCCCGGCGGCGAGCAGGGGCACAACATCGGCCGCGTGGTGTCGATCCTGGCGCGCCTGGACGTGCCCGGTGTGACCGTCAACCGGTACTGCTCCTCGTCGCTGATGACGACTCGCATGGCTGCGCACGCCATCGAGGCGGGCGAGGGCGATGTGTTTCTTTCGGTCGGTGTCGAGTGCGTGTCGCGATACGGCAGTGGTTACCCGGACGCCCCCGACACCTACAACCCGAAGCTAGTCCCCGGCAACACCGAGGAATATCCCGATATCTACATCGCGATGGGCCAGACCGCGGAGAACGTGGCCCAGCGGGAGAAGATCAGCCGCGAAGAGCAGGATCGCTTCGCGGTCAAGAGCCAGAACGCAGCCGTCAAGGCGCGCGACGACGGCTTTTTCGATCTCGAGATCATTCCGGTCCCGCTGCCCAACGGCCAGACGTTCACCAAGGACGACGGCCCGCGTCCCGGGACGACGATGGAGGTGCTGGCAACCCTGCAGCCGGCGTTCCGCGAGAACGGCACCGTGACGGCAGGCAACGCGTGCCCGCTGAACGACGGCGCCGCCGCGGTCGTCGTCATGTCGGAGCGCCGAGCCAACGAGCTCGGCATCAAACCCATCGCCCGCGTGGTTGCCACCGGACTTTCGGCGCTGGAACCGGAGTTCATGGGCCTCGGCCCGATCGACGCCTCGAGGCAGGCGCTCAAGCGCGCCAGGATGAGCATCGACGACATCGACATCGTCGAGATCAACGAGGCCTTCGCGGCGCAGGTCATCCCCTCGGCGCGCGGCATCGGGGTCGACCCCTTCAGCGACAAGCTGAACCCTCACGGCGGGGCGATCGCCCTAGGCCACCCCTTCGGCATGACGGGTGCGCGCATCCTCTGCACGCTTCTGAATGGCCTGGAGGAGAAGGACAAGACCTTCGGCCTGGAGACGATGTGCGTCGGCGGCGGCCAGGGAATGGCCATGATCCTGGAGCGGCTGAACTAGACCTTTAGACCTTCGACTCCTGAAGCATTCCGTCTAGCACCCGCTCGACAAGCTTGCTGAGGGTCTTGCGCTCCTCCGGCGACAGCGGCGCGAGGATCTCATCCTCCAGGCTCTCTCTCGCCTTGTCCGCGCGTTCCAGGGCGCGGCGTCCGGCGGCGGTGAGCTCGACGATGTGGCGGCGGCGGTCCTGCGGATCGCGGCGGCGGACTGAGAACTGCGCCGCCTCGAGCTCGTTGAGGATCAGAACGACCGTGTTGGCGTCCATGAAAAGTCCGTTTTCGAGCTCCTGCTGTGTCGTCCCGGGGTGGTCCCGGATGTAGCCGAGCGCCATGTAGGGCTTGAGCCGCATGCCGAGGAGCTCGTCCGTCGACCGGCGGTGAAGCGCCTTGGAAAGCTGGGTCACAAGCGAGACGAGCCCCCGATGCGAGCGCCGCTCGTCCGGGGATGCGCCCTGCGCGCGCCCGGCGCTGTCGTTCACGTCAATCAATTCTATCACTGAGTATTAATGTTCCCACTCCCGAGATAATCCATGCAATAAGGAGCATGATGATCCTATTATAGTGATCATCCTAGCTTCGGTTGTTTTGTTCGGGAGGAGCATATGAGTTCGGATTTTCGACGTTGGGCGGCCCTGGTGGTGGTTTGTCTGGGACAGCTGATGATCATGCTCGACGCGACGATCGTCAACGTGGCGCTGCCCTCCATCCAGCTCGACCTCGGCTTCAGCGAGGCAAGTCTGACCTGGGTTGTCAACGCCTACGCGATCGCCTACGGCAGCTTTTTGCTGGTCGCGGGCCGGGTGGGCGACCTCATCGGGCGGCGCAAGGTCTTCATGGCCGGCGTCTTCCTGTTCACGGTCGCTTCGGTTGGCAGCGGCTTCGCCCAGGAGTCATCGCAGTTGATCACCGGCAGGTTCCTCCAGGGCCTCGGCGGCTCCCTGTCGGCTGGCGTGATCCTCGCGATCATCGTCACCGAGTTTCAGAAGCCCGCTGAGCGCGCGAAGGCCATGAGCGTGTTCACGTTCGTCATCGCGGGCGGGGGCTCTCTCGGCCTGCTTGCCGGTGGTGCGCTCACCCAGTGGGTGAGCTGGCACTGGATCTTCTTCATCAACCTGCCGATCGGGATCGCGACCCTCGCCCTCGGCGCGTGGCTGATCAAGGAGAACGACGGGCTCGGGCTCGACCAGGGGGTCGACATCGCGGGCGCGATCCTCATCACGGCGGCCCTGATGGTGGGCGTCTACGGCATCGTGACAGCCGCCGATTTCGGTTGGACCTCGGCGCACACGCTGGTCACGACTGGCGCAGCGGCCGCACTGGTGGCTGCGTTCGTTCTCCTCGAGTCGCGGCTGGCGAACCCGATCATGCCGTTGCGCGTCTTCCGAATTCGATCGCTGACGGGCGCGAGCGCCGCGCGCGGCCTGCTCGTGGCCGGGATGTTCACCAACTTCTTCGTCGGAGTCCTCTATCTGCAGCACATCCGCGGTTTCAGCGCGATCGCCACAGGGCTGGCATTCCTTCCGACGACGCTGGCGATCGGCGTCATGTCGGCCGGCATCTCGGCTAGGCTGATGGCCCGCGTGGGTCCGCGAAATCTGCTCATGGTTGGGTTGGCGACAATCATCGGCGCCCTCCTTGTGCTTTCCACACTCGGGCAGACCTCGAGCTACCTGCCCTGGATGTTCATCGCCTACGCTCTGCTGGGAACCGGCGCGGGGCTGTCGTTCCTGCCCCTGCTGACGATCTCGATGTCCGAGGTGGCGACCTCCGACGCGGGGTTGGCCTCGGGCTTCAGCAACGTCGCGATGCAGGTCGGTGGCGCTCTCGGCCTGGCGGCGTTCGGCGCCGTCGTGACCGACCACGCGACCTCTCTCGTTGCTCAGGGCGAGCCGCTGCAGGCCGCCCTGACCTCCGGCTACGACCTTGGGTTCCTGCTCGCGGCGGGCAGCGTTGCGCTCGGCCTGCTTGTCGTCACCACGGTGCTTCGGCCGGCGGCCGCCTGGCGGAGCGCACGCGCCGTCCAGCAGGTGGATGCGGCGGAGGTCGAGGCGGCCTAACGGGCCTCCCGCGCGAACCCGACGAGGCGGGCGATGTCCGCCTCGTCGTTCCACCATCCGATGGATGCCCGAAGCCAACCGTCCGGCAGACTGCGGATCACGATCTGTCTTTTCTCAGCGGCCTTGACCGCCGCCGCTGGGTCGCCGGGAACACGGAATGAGATCAGCGTGCCCTGCCCGGCCTCGGTCCGAACCTCGACTCCGGCCGCCAGCAACGACTCTCGGCAGCGCGTGACCAGGCTCGCGGCGCGCTCGATTCCCCAGTCAGGAAGGTCTTCGACAGCCGCCAGCAGGCCCGCCACCATCGCCGGCGCGAGATGGACCAGGGCGAGCCGCCCGGCGTCGGTCCGCGCCGACGCGGCGGAGCTCTGGATCTGCGGCCGCAGTCGCTCCAGCCCGCCGACGTAGAGGGCGCCGGTGGTCTCTGGCCCGCACAGCCACTTCTGGCCCGACACCGTGTACCAGTCGGCGACCGAAGCCTCGACCGGTATCGCACCTACCGATTGCGCTCCATCCACGAGCAGTGGCAGGCCCGTGGCCCGTTTGATCTCCGCGAGGGGAAGGACATGGCCGTCGAGCCACAGCACGTGCGAGAGGGCGATCAGCCGAGTGCGCGGCGTGACCTCCGAGAGGATCGCCGCCAGCGCGTCGCAGGCCGGCCGCTGCATGACGCCGGCCTTCCTGACCGTGGCACCTGACGCGAGCAGAGGCATGAGCAGACCGGGATGCTCGCCGTCGGTGGTCACGACCTCGTCGTCCAGGGTCAGGCGCAGGGCGGTGACCACAAGGTTGCAGCCCTCGGTGGTCGAGGTCGTCAAGACGATCGTTTCCAACGGGACGTGGAGCAGGGCCGCGATCCGCTCGCGAAGCGCAGTCTCCTTGGCCGCCGCCCCCTCCCAGACCGACATCCCGCCTCGGCCCTGCTCCAGCGCGGCCTTCTCGGCGGACTGCATCGCCTCGAACGTGCGCCTCGACAACGGTCCAACCGACCCCGCGTTCAGGTACGCGCACCGCCCGAGGACGGGAAAGCTGGCCCGCGCTTCAACCGGCGTCATCGCGCCTTCAGGTAGAAGCGGCAAGGCGGCGATTCGGCCGTGGTGTGGAAGTTCCAGTGCCGGCACCAGGCGATGCCATCGAACTTCCTGCAGGAGCCGCACGTGACCTTCGGCGCCTCGACGCGGACCTTCTTCATGTGATGCTCCGGCCGCTCGCCCGGGAAGTCGCCACTCAAAGCTGCGAGCGGACCTCCCAGAGCTCGGGGTAGAACCGTTTGCCGAGCGTGCTGCGCAGGTACTGGGCACCCGTGCTGCCACCCGTCCCGGTCTTGCTTCCGATCTGTCGCTCGACCATGAGCACGTGGCGCGCGCGCCAGTGGGCAAACGTCTCGTCGTGGTTCAGCAACCCTTCGCAGAGGTCGAAGAGGTCGCCGTATCGCTCGCGGTCGCGGAAGATGTCGGTCAACGCCGGTGAGCCGCGGCGTTTCACGAGCCCGCGAAACGCGTCGTCCACCGTGGGCTCCTCGAGGCGCTTACGGAGCCGGCTCATCTCTTCCGCCGTGCCCTCGAGGCGGGCGAGGTACTTCGGGTCTTTGAGCCCCGAGAGAAATTCGATCTCGCGAAACTGCACAGATTGAAATCCGCTCGCCGGCGCGAGCTTGGAGCGAAACGCGAGAAAGTCCTGCGGCGACATCGTCTCGAGGACTTCGATCTGCTCCACAAGCAGCCCCTCGATCACATGGACGCGATGAAGGTGGTGGCGGGCGAAGAAGATGTCGTCGGCGTCGATCCGGCCGCGCGCGGCCTCGAGCTCGAACAAGACGACCTTGAACCAGAGCTCGTAAACCTGGTGGGCGACGATGAAGAGCAGCTCGTCGTGCTCCTCGCTCAGTCCCTGCTGGAGCCGCAGCAGCTCCGGCACCTTGAGATAGCTGCCGTAAGAAAGCTCGCGCCCTTCTTCGCCGAAACGCCTAGTCAAGAGCGTCGCGCCTCAGTGCTTGAAATGGCGTTGGCCGGTCATGACCATCGCGATGCCCGCGTCATCCGCGGCGGCTATCACCTCCGCATCCTTGACCGAACCGCCTGGCTGGATGGCGGCAGTCACGCCGGCGCGGATGCCGGCCTCCAGCCCGTCGGCAAACGGAAAGAAAGCATCCGAGGCCATCACCGAGCCGCGCGATCTGTCGCCGGCCCGCTGCACCGCGAGCTCAACCGCTTCGACGCGCGACATCTGACCCGCTCCCACGCCGACCGCTGAACCTTCCTTGAACAACACGATCGCATTGGACTTGACGTGCTTGACCGCTGTCCATGCCAGGCCGAGCTGTTCCCACTCCGCCTCGGTCGGCGCGCGCCGCGTGACGGTCTTGGCCGTCGCGCGATCAAACCGCGCGCGGTCCCATTCCTGGACCAGCAGCCCGCCCGGCACCGACCGAACATCGAGGTCAAACAGTCCGTTTCGCGCCGGCTGCGCAACCAGGACGATCATGTTCTTGCGACGCGCAAGGACGTCGTGCGTCTCGTCGAGGATGTCCGGCGCCACGACCATGTGGGTCACGATCTGCACGATCTGTTCCGCCGTGGCGCGATCGAGCGGACGGTTGACCGCGACGACGCCTCCGAAGGCCGCGACCCTGTCGCACTCGTACGCCATGCGATAGGCGATCGAGATTTCGTCCGCCACGGCAAGGCCGCACGGGTTCATGTGCTTGATGATCGCGGCCGCCGGCCTTGCATAGTCCATCACCAGCTGGAACGCGGCGGAGGCGTCCTGAAGATTGTTGAATCCGGGAGGGCCGCCTTGCACCTGTCGCGCGCCCCCGATGCCGGCCGCGTCAGGGCCAAGCCGGTAGAAGGCCGCTTTCTGGTGCTCGTTCTCGCCGTACTTGAGAGGTTCGGCGAGCGAGCCGGCAATCGAGATCTCGGGTGGGAATCCGTTGCGCTCGCCCCTCCTCAAGTAGGCCGCGATCCACGCGTCGTAGGCCGAGGTATGGGCGAATGCCTCCGCCGCCAGGCGCCGGCGCGCTTCGAGGTCAAGGGTCGCTTCATGCAGCGCGCCGAGGATCTCCGAGTAGCGCTGAGGCCGGACGATGACCACGACCGACTCGTGGTTTTTCGCCGCCGCGCGGATCATCGTGGGGCCGCCGATATCGATCTGCTCGATCGCTTCTTCGAATGTGGCGTCGGGCTTATGCACCGTGTCGACGAACGGGTACAGGTTGCAGCACACGAGGTCGATCTGGCGCAGACCGTGCTCGGCGAGCGCGGCGAGATGCTCGGGCTTGTCGCGCCGGGCCAGGATGCCTGCGTGGACCCCAGGGTGAAGCGTCTTGATCCGGCCGTCCATCATCTCGGGGAAACCGGTCAGCTCGCTCACGGGACGGGCGTCAAGCGCCGCGTCCTCAATCACCTTGAGCGTGCTCCCGGTCGCGAACAGCTCGTAGCCGAGCCGCTGGAGTCCGCGCGCGAATGCGGCGAGACCTGTCTTGTCGCTAACGGACAGAAGAGCGGTTGGCAAGCCGTGCCTCCATGAGCCGCACAGCGTGCGGCAGGATCCGGTGTTCCGCTTCGCGCACCCTCTCGCGCAGAGTCTGCACCGTGTCGCCGACACGGATCGGGACCGCCTGCTGAAGCAGGATGGGCCCGGCGTCAACGTCTGCGGTCACCAGGTGCACGGTCGCCCCAGTTTCCCGCGCGCCGCTCGCCAAGGCGCGCTCGATGGCGTCCATGCCTCCGGCGAACTGCGGCAGCAGCGACGGGTGCACGTTGATGAGCCGGTTTGCAAAGGCGTCGAGAAAAGGCCTCGTGTGGATGCGGTCGTAGCCCGCGTCGACCACCATCTCGACGCGATGGTCACGGAAGAAATCGCGCATCGCCATGTCCCGAGCCTCCGCTGACTCAAAGGCCTTCTGCGACAGCTCACCCAGTGGAATGCGTTGCTCACGCGCGTAGGCGGCGCCTCCGCACGACGGTCGGTTCGTGGCGACGGCGACGACGTTGATCCCGTGCTCGACGAGATTGCGTAGGTTGGTTCCCTGACCCGAGACGCAGACTCCGATCTTCAGCTGATCATCACCCGCTCGGGGCCGGTCTGGCGGACGACCTGGCCGACTACCAACGCTCCCGGTGGAACAGCCTCGCGGGCGACGACCAGGATCATGCCCAGCCCCATGTTGAACGTCGCGTACATCTCATCGTCGGCGACGCGACCCCGTTCCCGGATGAGGTCGAAGATCGGCGGGACCGTCCACGCCGCACGGTCCAGGCGCGCGGCGATTCCGTCGGGCAGGCAGCGCGGTAGGTTGCCCAGGATCCCACCACCTGTGATGTGCGCGGCGCCCTTCCAGCGGATGCCGGCCAGGTCGCCCAGATAAGAAACATGCGGCGCCATCAGCTCGTCCGCGAGCACACCGCTCAGAGGCACGTTGGCGAACACCTTGCGCGCGAGCGAGTAACCATTCGTATGCAAGCCGGTCGAGGGCAGCCCGACGAGTAGGTCGCCAGCCTTGATCGGCTCGCGACGTGAACCGGCCTCGACCATGCCGACGATGAAGCCCGCCAGGTCGTAGTCGCCCAGCGCGTAGACGCCGGGCATCTCCGCGGTCTCGCCGCCGAGCAAGGCGCATCCCGCCTCGCCACAGGCCGATGTCATGCCTTCGATCAGCTGCGCGAAAACGTCAGGCTCAAGTTTTCCTGTGGCGAAGTAGTCGAGAAAGAAAAGGGGTCGCGCGCGGGCTGTCGCGATGTCGTTGACGCAGTGGTTCACGATGTCGGAGCCGATGACGCGGTGGTTGCCGGTGGCGATCGCCACCTTGATCTTGGTGCCGACGCCGTCGGTGCTGGCCGCGAGGTGTCCACCGCCGGGCAGGGCGTAGAGGCCCGCGAACGGCCCGACGCCGACAGCGACCTCCTTGCCCTGCGTGGCCGCGATCAGCGGCTTGACCCGCTCCAGCACGCGCTCGTAGGCCTCGATGTCGACGCCGGCCGCGGCGTACGACAACCCCTCGCCGCTCACACCTCTCAAATTTTCGCTGGCTGCGGCGACGGGGGTCCGGGTACGTGGTCCGACTTCAGCGGCATCTCGAACTGCATTTTGTCCATCTCGAGCTGCTGCGGGACGGGCACCGGGTACGAGCCGTCGAAGCAGGCGCGGCAGAACTCCTGCGCGGTCCCTCGCCCGATCGCCCGGATCAAGCCCGGGATCGAAAGATAGTGAAGCGAGTCGGCGCCGATCTGGCGACGCACCTCGTCGACCGAGCGGCCGGCCGCGATGAGCTCCTTGGTGGAGCCGATGTCAACCCCCATGAAGCACGGATATCGCATTGGGGGGCTGGAGATACGCATGTGAATCTCGCTCGCCCCGGCAGCGCGAAGCCGCTCGATGATGCGGCGGGAGGTGGTGCCGCGGACGATCGAGTCGTCGACCGCGATCAGCCTCTTTCCTCTGATCGAGCGCGGTAGAGCGTTGAGCTTGAGCATCACGCCGGCCTCGCGGAGCGACTGGTCCGGCTGGATGAATGTCCGGTTGATGTAGCGGCTCTTCATCAAGGCCTCGCGGAAGGGAATGCCGGCCGCTTCCGCGTAGCCAATCGCCGCCGGAGTGCCCGAGTCGGGAAACGCGACCACCATATCGGCGTCGACTGGCGCTTCCTGAGCCAGCTCGTGGCCCATCCGAATGCGCGCGTCCTCCAGCTCGCAGTTCTTGAGGATGGAGTCGGGCCGTGCGAAGTAGATGAACTCGAAGACGCACATCGCGTGCTTGTTGGATGCCTGGAAGCTGACGCTGTGCACCCCGTGCTCGTCCATGATCACCATCTCGCCGGGTTGCACCTCGCGCACGAAGTTCGCGTGCACGGTGTCCAGCGCGCAGGTCTCGGACGCGATCACGTGCGCCGGCTGTCCTGCCAGCGGAATGTAGCCGATGCACAGCGGCCGGAACCCAAACGGGTCGCGGAGCGCGATGAGCTGGCGAGGCGTGATGATGCCGCACGAGTAGGCCCCGACGACGCGCGCGAAAGTCCTGCGGATTACCTCTTCCCAGGTCCGGCCGTGCGTGTTCTCGATGAGCCGCGCCATCACCTCGGTGTCGAGAGCTGTCTCGAAGACGACCCCCTGGTCTTCCAGCTGCGTGCGCAGCGATTGGGCGTTCAGCAGGTTGCCGTTGTGCGCGATGGCGCCCGGTCCGAGGCTGGGGTGATGAAACGGAAGTGGGTGCGCGTTCTCGGCCCGGCTCGATCCAGTCGTCGAGTAGCGCGTGTGGCCAAGCGCGAGGATCGACCCCTCGCCCAGGTCCTTGATCTGCGCAGGGGAGAAAACCTGCGCGACCAGGCCCATGTCGCGCTGCACGCGGATCGACGAACCGTCGGACACCGCGATGCCGGCCGACTCCTGGCCGCGATGCTGCAGCGAGAACAGCCCGAAGTAGGTGAGGTTGGCGACGTCGACGCCTTGCGTGGCGCAGATCCCAAAAACTCCACACATCGCTAGACGGCCACCATCGATTCCCAGGCAGCGCGCAGCTCGGCGAGCGAAACCTTGAGCTGGCCTTCGAATTCGATCGAGTCTCCGCCGGCCAGGCCTAGCAGCGACAGCTCGACATTGTGGCGTCGCGCGAGGGATTGCATCTCCGGCATCGCGCGGGACGCGGCGCTGACGATGAAGCGGCTCGGCGATTCCGCAAAGAACGCGGCGTCCAGGCGCAGCGGCGGCTCGGGTCTCACCGCCGGGCAACGGACGCCGATGCCGCCCAGCAAGCAGCACTCCGCCAGGCCGACGAGCATGCCGCCCTCGGCGCAGTCATGCGCCGAGTGCAGGTAGCCGCTCTGCGCGGCAGCGAGGATCAACCTGTGCACAGCCTTCTCTCGCGTCAGGTCGAGGGCGGGAGGCCGGCCGGCGACGTGCCCGTGCTCGACCTTCAGGTATTCGCTCCCGCCGAGGTCGTTGTGGGTCGAGCCGATCATGAGCACGAAGTCGCCCTCCACGCGAAGCCCCGCCCCCAGGCGTTTCTCGTAGTCGTCGATCACGCCGACCATCCCGATCACAGGCGTGGGGTAGATCGCGGACTCGCCGTTGCTGTCGTTGTAGAGGCTGACGTTGCCGCTGACGACAGGCAGATCCAGCAACCGGCACGCATGCGCGAGGCCCGCGACCGCCTCCTCGAGCTCCCAATACACCTCGGGCCGGTCGGGATTGGCGAAGTTCAGACAGTCGGTCACCGCAAGAGGGCGCGCGCCCGTGGCCACGATGTTGCGCGCCGCCTCCGCGACGGCCAGCTGAGCGCCGAGGTGAGGGTCGAGGTGGCAATAGCGCGCGTTGCAGTCGGTGGTCATCGCAAGTCCCAGACGAGTCCCCTTGACGCGCAGCATCGCGGCGTCGCCGCCGGGTGCGATCACGGTCGAGTCACCGACCATGTGGTCGTAGCGCCGAAACAAGCCGCGGCGGCTGGTCAGGTTGGGGCTGGCCAGCAGGCGCAGCAGCGAAGCGCCTGGATCGGCCGGCGGGGGCAGGGCGTCGACGTCGAGCCCGTACGGCGGCTCGGGCGCGAAGCCGACGAGGCGCCGCATCGGCGCGCCGTCGGTCAGGAGCTTGACCGGCAGACGCGCAACCTCGTCGCGACCGTCGAACACTGTGAGCAGCCCGTCACCCGTGACCTCGCCGATCGCGGCGGAGGTAAGGTCCCACGCTTCGAAGATGCTCTCGACCTCACGCTCGCGGCCGCGTTGCACGACCACGAGCATCCGTTCCTGCGATTCCGACAGCATCACGTCATAGGGCGTCATGCCTCGTTCACGCCGCGGCACTCGCGCGACGTCGATACGGGCGCCGGCCCCGTCGACGCGGCCCGCGCATTCCGCCACGGCGGATGTTAGCCCGGCCGCGCCCAGGTCCTGGATCGCGATCACGGCGTCGGTGTGCGACAGATCCATGCACGCCTCAAGGAGGCATTTCTCGAGAAACGGATTGCCCACCTGCACCGCCGGCCTGCGCTCAGAGCTGCGCTCGTCGAGCTCGAGCGAGGCGAACGACGCGCCGTGGATGCCGTCGCGACCAGTGTCGGCACCGACCAGAACAAGGCTGTTGCCCGTACCCTCGGCGCGAGCGCGCATGAGCTGGTCCGTGCGCACCAGGCCGACGCACATCGCGTTCACCAACGGGTTGTTCGCGTAGCACTCCTCGAAGTAGACCTCGCCGCCGACAGTTGGAATTCCAATGCAGTTGCCGTAACCGCCGATACCGGCGACCACTCCTTCGAAGTGGCGGCTGGAGGCGGGCATCGGGCCGAAACGCAGCGAGTTCAGGAGCGCGATCGGGCGCGCGCCCATCGCGATCACGTCGCGGATGATGCCGCCGACGCCGGTGGCCGCCCCCTGGTAGGGCTCTATCGCGGAGGGGTGGTTGTGCGACTCGACCTTGAAGACCGCGGCCCAGCCGTCGCCGATCTCGACCGCTCCGGCGTTCTCGCCGGGGCCCTGGACCACACCCGGTCCGGACGACGGCAGACGGCGCAGCAGCGCCTTGGAGCTCTTGTACGAGCAATGCTCTGACCAGAGGACGCCGAGCATGCCCAGCTCCACCTCGTTGGGGGCTCGCTTCAGCTGCTCGAGGATCGCCCGGTACTCATCCGGGGTGAGCGCAACCTCCCTGAGCCTGCGCTCGTCCACGGACTTGATACTCAAGACACCAGCACCTTCATCGCGCTTTCCGCGACCGAACGAAACAGCTTGAGCCCATCGGTGCCCCCGAGCTCGGCTTCGGAGCAGCGCTCAGGGTGCGGCATCATGCCGAGCACGTTGCCGCGCGCATTGGCGATGCCGGCGATGTTGTGCAGAGACCCGTTTGGGTTTGCATTCGGGACGACTCGACCGTTGGCGTCGCAGTATCGGAAAACCACCTGACCCCGCTGCTCCAGGTGCGAAAGTGTCGCAGGATCCGCGAAGTAGCTGCCCTCACCGTGAGCGATGGGGACGCGCAACACCTCGCGCTCCTCGCATTGCGATGTGAAGGCGAGGTCTGTGCGTTCGACGGCGAGGTTGGTCCACTCGCAACGAAACTCGAGCGACGCGTTGCGGATCAAAGCCCCGGGCAGCAGGCCGGCTTCACACAGGACCTGGAAGCCGTTGCAGATTCCCCAGACCAGGCCACCCCTGTCGGCGAACTCGCCGACCTTCTCCATCACAGGCGCAAATCTCGCGATCGCGCCGGTGCGCAGGTAGTCGCCATACGCAAAGCCGCCGGGCAGGATGATGCAGTCGCAGCCCTTGAGGTCGGCATCCTTGTGCCACAGATAGGTCAGCTCCTGACCCAGTACCTGGTCGATCACCCATCCGCAATCGCGGTCCGACCACGTGCCGGGGAAGACGACGACTCCAAATTTCACAGCGCTCTCCACCCAGAGCGTCGTCGCGGGGTCCCCACGAAATCGCAGATTTCGTGGGGTGCGAAGGCGACGACTACGAACTTCAACGGCGCTTGTGCTCCGGCTCGATGTCGAAGCGAAAGTCTTCGATCACGTGGTTCGCGAGCAGCTGCCGGCACATCGCCTCGACGCGCTCTCGCGCCTCGTGCTCGCTTGAAGTGTCCAGGTTGACCTCGATGTACTTGCCGATCCTCACGTCGGAAACCTCGCGAAAGCCAAGCGACGTGAGGCCTTGCTTGACCGTCAGTCCCTGGGGGTCGTTGACCACAGGCTTGGGGGTAACGATCACGCGCGCGATCATGGCAGGAGACCTCGGCGAGAGATTCGGTGCACAGGTGGTCCAGATGCTAGGCGCGGCCGAGCACCGGAGCGAGCGCACACCTTCCGGGGTCCCCGCGCCGTGGTTGCGCGGGGGTGATGAGGAGCGGAAACCTGCTGGCGTCCCCATGCCAAAGGCATGGGGGCAGTGGGCCGCATGGGCGCCGAAGATCCGTCGAGGGCCTCCGGCCGGGATCGCGAGATCAGGTTTCGTTCCTCGGCTTGCGCGGGAAGAGGGGCTTGCCCACGAGGCGCTGGTAGGCGGTGAGGTAGCGCAGGCGGGTCTGCGCGACGACGTCCTCTGGAAGCTTTGGCGGGTCGGACTCCTTATCCCAGCCCGAACGGCTCAGCCAGTCGCGCACGAACTGCTTGTCATAGGAATCGGGCGAGGTGCCGACCTGGTATGTCGCCGTATCCCAGTAGCGGGAGCTGTCAGGGGTGAGTACCTCGTCGATGAGGATGACCTGGTCTCCGATCTGGCCGAACTCGAATTTCGTATCGGCCAGGATCAGGCCGCGACGCGCGGAAAACTCGGACGCGTACTTATAGAGCTCGAGGCTGGCGTCGCGAAGCTTATTGACGAGCTCCTCGCCGAGCTCCTTCTGCATGTGCTCGAGCGTGACGTTCTCGTCATGGCCCGTCTCGGCCTTGGTCGCGGGCGAAAAGATGGGATAGGCGAGCTTTTCGCTCTGTCGCAAACCCGGCGGCATCTTCTCGCCGGCCAGGGTTTGCGATTCTTCGTACTCCTTCCACGCACTGCCGGCGAGGTAGCCGCGGACCACGCACTCGAAATCGATGCGCTTGGCCTTGCGCACGACCATGAACCGGCCGGCGAGCTCCTCTCGAAAGTTCTTCAGCACGGCGGGCAGGTCGGGGACCATCCCCGAGATCAGGTGGTTGGGCTGGAAGGTGTCGGTCTGCGAGAACCAGAAGATGGACATCTGGGTGAGGACCTTGCCGCGGTCGGGAATCCCGTTCGGCAGCACGTGGTCGAACGCCGAGATTCGGTCGGTGGCGACCATCAACAGCTCGTCCTTGCTGAGCTCGTAAGTGTCGCGAACCTTGCCACGGGCGAAGAGCTTGAGAGGCAGCTCGGTGTCCGTCAACGGGGGTCCGGCGATCATGTGGCGGATACTCCCAGACCCAGGCGCTCGAACGCGAGGTCGGTGTGCTCGAGGCCCGACCAGGCGTCGAAGACCTTAGCCATCCGCGAGCCAATGCGCTTCATGACCTCGTCATTCTTCTCCAGCAAGGCACGGAAACCAGGACCGGTGCCGTCCATGGCTTCCATCGCAGCTTTCTGCACGACGAGGTATGCGTCCTCGCGCGACATTCCGCTCTCGACGAGGGCCAGCAAGACCCTTTGCGAAAAGACGACCCCGCCGGCGAACTGCAGGTTCGCGAGCATGCGCTCGGGCCGCACCTCGAGCCCGCGCAGGACCTTGTTCATCTCGATGGTCATGTAGTCAACCGTCGCGCACGCGTCGGGAAAGATGATCCGCTCCGCCGACGAGTGGCTGATGTCGCGCTCGTGCCACAACGCCGTGTTCTCGAGCGCCGTCACCAGGTTGCCACGGACGACTCGCGCCAGGCCGCACACGCGCTCAGTCAACACGGGGTTTCGCTTGTGCGGCATGGCGGAGCTTCCCTTCTGCTCTTTGCCAAAAGGCTCGAAGGCCTCGCTGATCTCGCTGCGCTGCAGGTGTCTGATCTCGGTCGCGATGCGCTCCAGCGTCCCGGCGGTGATGGCGAGTGCGGACATGAAGCCCGAATGACGGTCGCGCGCGACGACCTGCGTCGACACGACGTCCACCTTCAGCCCAAGCTGCCCGCAGACATGCTCCTCGACTTTCGGATCGATGGTTGCGTGCGTTCCTACCGCGCCGCTGACGCGCCCGACCGCTGCCTCGTCTGCCGCGTTCTTGAGCCGCTCGATCGACCGGTCGAGCTCCGCCACCCAACCCGCGACCTTGAACCCAAAAGTGATCGGCTCGGCGACGATGCCGTGTGTCCGGCCGGCCATCAACGTCCGGCGGTGGCGGATCGCCAGGTCGGCCGCGGCCTCGCGCAGCTTCGCGAGCTCGTGGCCGATGAGCTGAGCCGACTCGACCATCTGGACGGCCATCGCGGTGTCGTTCAGGTCCTGGCTCGTCATGCCGAGGTGGACGTAACGCGCCTCGGGCTGGCCGATCGACTCGTTGAGGACGGTGAGGAACGCGATCACGTCGTGGCCGACGCGTGACTCGACCTCCGCGATCTTCGTCGCGTCGAAAGTGCCCTTGCGAATCTTCGGCAAGGCGGTTTCCGGGATACGGCCGAGCGAAGCCCACCCCTCGCACGCCAGGATCTCGATCCGCAACCAGAGCTCGAACTTGTGCTGGTCAGACCAGACCGCTCGCATGGCGGGCGGCGAGTATCGCTCGATCAAGAAGGGCGATTCCCAGTCAATGGTTGGGGTCCGCTGGAATTATATCGGCCACCGGCTAGTCAAGATCTTGTTATCCGCCTTTCCTCAGGCCCAAGATTTGGTGGCCATCGGGTCCCGACGGGTGCCTTTAAGCGGCTGGCTTGATAATCGAGGGCGGCTCATGCCCTCCCTACGTAACTTCGTTCGATGGCTGCCCGTTTGAAGCGACAAAGGCGGAACGGCCGGTGAGCGACCCGTCCCGCGACGAGGAGCGCGACCTCGTCGAGCGTGCCAAACGGGATCCACGCCAGTTTGGGGCGCTCTACGACCGGCACTTTCAGCAGATTTACAGGTTCGTGTATTCAAGAGTGAGGGAACAAACCGCGGCCGAGGACGTCACTTCGGAAGTCTTCATGAAGGCTCTGAAGGCCATGCCCCGTTATCAAGACACGGGGCGGCCGTTTGCTGCCTGGCTTTACCAGATCGCGGTCAACGCGATCGCCGACCGCTACCGGACCTTGCGCCCGGCCCAGACGCTGGACGACTTTCACGACCTGTCGGTCGCTGGGCCGGCGCTCGACGACCTGGCAGCGCACCGTGACGAGCTGCGCCGGATCTGGGCGCTGGTCGAGTCGCTGCCCCACCAGCAGCGAACCGCGCTGGTGCTCAAGTTCCAGGAGGACATGAAGATCGAGGACATCGCGGTGACGATGGGCAAGTCGGCGGGCGCCGTCAAGCTCCTGATCCACCGTGGCGTGACTCGCCTGCGAGATGAGGCGTCGAGCTTGAGGCCGGTCGAATGAACGCGTTCCACGACCCCGAGCTGGACGACGTCCTGCAGGACGACGAGCTGCGGCACGTCGCCGCCCTTTTGAAGTCGGCCTCGACACCCGAGCCGCCGCTCGACGAGGCCTTCCGAACGGGGCTGCGCCGGCAGCTGATGAACGAGGCGTGGTCGATGACCGAAGGCCGCGGTGCATGGTGGCGCCGCGCGTTCGCGCCTCCGGGCCTGGCGTGGGCTGGTGCCGCGGCCGGCGTGCTGCTCATCGCGTCACTGGTCGTCTGGCAGGGCTTGCAGCCGTCGGGCGGCCTCGACACGGTCGTCATCCACGGCAACGTGGACGGCAACCGCAGCGTCGCTCTTCAGCAGCCCATCCTGGTCTCGTTCAACCAGCCGATGGACCACGCGTCGACCGAGCACGCGGTGCAGATCACGCCCGCTACGACGGTGACCTTCTCATGGGCATCGAATACGCTCGCGGTGCAGCCCGCAAGCGGCAACCTCGCACCCAACACGCAGTATCAGGTGACGATTGGGCCAGAGGCGAGGACCGCCAGCGGCAAGAAGGTGGCCGCACCGCAGACCATCACGTTCGTCACGCAGCCACCCGCGCCGGCCGCGCCAGCGCCGACTCCGCGCGCGACGCCTTCGAACGCGCTCGGCGAGAAGCAGCTCGCTGTCCTGGCCGGAGCGACCGCGCTGAAGGGCCAGTGGTCAGCCGACTCTTCGACTCTATATGTCATCGACGGAACCGGCGCGCTCAAGGTCGTGCCGGCGAACGGCGCCGGCGTCACGATGATCGCCGCCGACGGCGTGACCTCGCTGGCGATCTCGCCGGCAGGTGACCGCCTCGCCTACATCCGCAGCGACAAGATCGAGGTGCTGACCTTTGCCTCAGGACAGACGCAGGAGCTCGCTCCCAACCCGGCGCCAAGCCTCGTCGGATGGGCCAAGGACAAGCTGCTGTGGGCCGCCGCGGACGGAATCGACACGCACGCCGCCGACGAGTCCACTCAGCAGCTCGGTCAGCTGCCAACGGTCGGTGCAGCGGCGTGGGTCTCGATCGCGCCCGACGGCTCGCACGCCATCTACACCCAGGACGGCAAGCTCTTCGTGCTCGACCTGGGCAGCGGCAAGAGCGCGCAGCTTGGTCAGGCCAACGCATCGTTCGCCGGGTGGGCGCCGAGCGGCCATCTGCTGATGTATTCGAACGCGGACGATCTGATCGTGGCGGACACGCGGGGCACGACGCAGGCGACCCTGCCGCCTGGGGACGCAAGCTGGTCGTCGCAGGACGCGATCCTCCTCGGCGGCAATACCAACCTCTACCAGGTGCGCCCGGACGCGACGAACCTCACCAAGCTGGCGAGCGGCACGTACCACACGCCGCTTTGGGCGCCGAACGGCACCTCGTTTGGCTTCCTGCGCGGGGGCGGCCTCTGGTTGGGCACCGCGCCCGCGCTGCCTCCCCAGCCGACCGCGCTCGACGAGGCGGCCACCGTGGTCAAGTCCTTCATGGATGCGCGCGTGAGCGGGGCATCGGACCTGGCGAACACGTTCCTCGACGACAACGGCAAGAAGGCGTACGCAGGCGGCGCGCTGACGCTCATCGTCAACGGCGACCCCAAGCTTTCGCGCTCCTACGTCCTCACCCAAGAGGTCGTGGGCACCGACCCGGACACGGTCCGTTTCGTGGTCCGCCTCGTTCTCACGCGCGGCAGGATCGACGTGAGCGACCAGGAAGAAAACCTGACATTGGTTCGTGACGCGACGACGAGGCAGTTCGTCATCGACCAGGCGACCGCCGGCGCGCACCACGAGCTCGGCAAGGGTGCCGAAGTCGTCAGCGTCAACATCCAGCCGGACACGGTTGAGGTCACGTTCGACAGCGACCTCGACCCCGGAACGGTCAACGGCGGTGTGATGATTGTCGATTCGAAGGGCAAGCAGCTTGACGCGACGGTCTCCTACGCCAACCGAACCGTGACTCTGAGCGGCCTGAACCTCAAGGAAGGGTCGCAGTACCGGATCGTCGTGTTGACGACGGTGCGCGACGTCCTCGGCCAGAACATCGCGGCGCAGTACGGCCTTGACGTGTTGGGCCCGTCGACCAAGAAGCACGGCAACAACAGGAACACCACGACGCCTTCGCCGTCGCCGAGCGCTGTCCCGGCGGCTTAGGGGAGCTCCAGTGCGTGGGCCGCGCGGCATAGCGCGGTCACCGATCCCGAGTGGACGATCTGTCCTTCGAGCGCGGCTTGCAGCGCGTGGGTGAAGGGAAGCCGCAACACCTCCATGTCCTGCTCGTAGGTCTCCGGATTACGAGCCGATTCGGTGAGTCCCTCCGCCAGGAAAAGATGCGCCCGACCGGTAAGAAACGCCGCGCCGCGTACGACACCTAGCGAGCTGTAGCGAGTGGCGACCAGACCGGTCTCCTCGGCGAGCTCCCGGCGCGCGCATTCCGCCGGGTCCTCGCCCTCATCGAACGTCCCGGCGGGCACCTCCCATGACGAGATGTCCCACGCATGACGCCACTGGCGGACGAGCACGGTATCGCCGTTGTCGAAATATGGAACGACGAACGCCGAATCCGGATTCTCGACGACCGTGTACGTCGCCCCCGCGCCGTCGGGGAATGAGATCACGTCGTCCCGCAACACGAAGCTTCCTGACGTGCCTCGCGTCGTCGTGCCGGTGACCGCAAATGGCCGGCCGCTCTTCGGATGTCCGAGCCTGGCTATCGGCGCACCATGGACGCGACGGCCGCGGCCGCGGCCGCGACGTGTCGTGGATCCGGCCCGTAGTCGAAGGGCGACTGATCCGCGGCGAGCTTTTGCGCCTGCTCGATCAGCTGGGGATGATCCTCGATGAATCGGGTGCTCAGGTTGCCGGCGCGAAAGTCGGGGTTGTCGAGGATCGCTCGGTGGAACGGGATCGTCGTCGCGGGCCCGACGACGACGAACTCGCGCAAGGCGCGGCCGGCGCGCGCGATCGCCTCGGCGCGATCGGTGCCGTGGATGATGAGCTTGGCGACGAGCGAGTCATAGTTCGGCGGCACGTCGGAGCCCGGCCCGAAGCCGGAGTCGACACGCACCCCAGGCCCCGCCGGCGCGACCCACCGCGAGATCCGCTTGGGGTTGGGGATGAACTTGCGCAAAGGGTCTTCGGCGTTGATGCGCATCTCGATGGCGTGGCCTCTCCATTCGACATCGCCTTGCGTGAAGCTCAGCTCGAGCCCGGCGGCGACGCGGACCTGCTCCTTCACCAGGTCGATTCCCGTCACCGCCTCGGTGATCGGATGCTCGACCTGCAGGCGCGCGTTCACCTCGAGGAAATAGAAGTTGCCGTCGCTGAAGATGAACTCCACGGTGCCGGCATTGACGTAGCCTGCCGCGCGGGCGGCCCGGATCGCCGCGTCGCCCATCGCCGCGCGAATCTCCGGCGTGAGGGCAGGCGAGGGCGTCTCTTCCATGATCTTCTGATGGCGGCGCTGGATCGAGCACTCGCGCTCGCCGAGATGCACCGCGTGGCCGTGGCTGTCGCAGATGACCTGGATCTCGATGTGGCGAGGATTCCGCACGTATCGCTCGAGATACACCGTGGCGTCCCCGAACGCCGAGCGCGCTGCTTGCGCCGTGCTCTCGATCGCTGCTGCGAGCTGGGCTTCCGACTCGACGACCTTCATTCCGATCCCCCCGCCGCCGCCCGACGGTTTGAGCATCACCGGGAAGCCGATCTTGCGGGCTTCCTCGAGCGCGTTGGCGGGGTCGACCGCCCCGCTGCCCGGCGTGACCGGCACGCCGTTCATGGCCGCCAGCCGACGCGCGGCCAGCTTGGAGCCGAGCGCCCGCATAGCAGACGCCGGCGGGCCGATGAACTTGATCCCCGCGGCGTCGCACGCATCAGGAAACGCGGGCTTCTCGGCGAGGAAGCCGTAGCCGGGGTGGATCGCGTCGGCGCCGCAGTCGTGCGCCGTCTTGACGATCCGGTCGAGCTGCAGGTAGGACTCGGTCGCCGCCGCTCCGCCGATGTGATGCGCCTCGTCCGCGTAGCGGACATGGATCGCGGTGCGGTCGGCGTCCGAATAGACCGCCGCGGTCGCGATGCCAAGCTCGCCACAAGCGCGCATGACCCGGATCGCGATCTCGCCGCGATTCGCGACGAGGACTTTGCGGAAGAGCTTCTTTTTCAACCGATCGCGAGCAGAGGCTGGTTCGGAGTCACCACCTGGCCTTCCTTCACGTAGACCGCGCTCACCTTGCCGGCGACGGTGGTGACGATGTCGTTCTGCATCTTCATCGCCTCGAGCACGGCGACCACGTCGCCGAGCTTCACGTCGTCGCCGGACTTGACCGGGATCTTGACGATGAGTCCCTGCATGGGGGCGAGGACGGTGCCTTCGGTGATCTTCGGCGGCGCGGGGGCCGCGTTTCCCGCTGGAGAGGGCGTGGCGTTGGAGGCGACGACGGACAGCCCGGCGCCGCTCACCCTGACCTTGAACACCTCGCCCTCGACCTCGACGTCGAACTCCGCCGACTGACCGCCCGCGGGCGCCGCCACGGGCTCGGGTGCCGGCGAGGGTGGAGCCGCATCCACTGGCTCCGGGGCCGGTGGCGGAGCGGGTCTGTCGCCATCCTTGCTTTGTGGTTGGGGGCCGCGCATGTAGTCGGCCGCGAGGCCGGGGAACATCAGCTCGATCAGGACCGCGTCGTCGGTCGGCTCGTGGTTGGCCTTCTTGACCAGCTGCCGCGCCGCCTCGACCTGCGGCTCGAGCAGGTCGGCGGGGCGGATCGTGATGGGTTCCTCGCGGCCCAGGACGAGGCGGCGGAGCTCGTGATCCGCGGGTACGGGCGGACGTCCGTAAAGACCCTGCAGGTAGTCCTTCAGCTCCTGGGTCACCGTCGCGTAGCGATCGCCGCCGATGACGTTGTAGACGGCCTGCGTGGCGATCATCTGACGGATCGGCGCGACCAGCGGCGGATAGCCGAGGTCCTTGCGCACGCGGTTCGCCTCGTCGAGGACCTCGGCCACGCGTCCCATCGCGTTGTGCCCGTTGAGCTGGTGGTGGATGTCCTCGAGCATGAAACCGGGCATGTGGTAGCGCAGGATGCTGGCGTCGACCCGGTCCGCGAGAGGGCTCAGGTGCTCGATGTGCCGGAGCTTCAGCTCCTCGACCTCGTGTTGAACTTCCCACATCTTGTCGAGGTCGAGCCCGGTGTCGTACTCGCCGCCTTCGAGAGCCGCGACCACGCTTTCCGCCGCGGGTTGCGAGACGCCCCACGCCAGCGGCGACATGGCGACATCCAGCACATCCGCTCCTGCTTCGACCGCCGCCATGTACGCCATCGGCGCCATCCCGCTCGAGCAGTGCGAATGAATGTCGATCGGGACTTTGACCATCTGCTTGAGCGTGGTCACCAGCTCCCAAGTCGCCTGGGGGCTGAGCAGCCCTGAGGTGTCCTTGATGACGATCTCGTGGCAGCCCATGTTGACGAGGCCTTTGGCAAGCGAACCCCACAGCTCGAGGTTGTGCGCGGGCGAGATCGCGTAGCTGAGCGCGCCCTGCACCTTCCTCTTCGCCTTCAGCGCGGCCGCGATCGACGCCTCCATGTTGCGCAGGTCGTTGAGTGGATCGAAAACGCGGAAGACATCGACACCGCATTTCGCGGCGTGCTTGATGAACAGCTCCACCACGTCGTCGGCGAAGTTGCGCTTCGAGACGAGATTCTGGCCGCGGATGAGCGCCTGGATGGGCGTGTTCGGCGTCACCTTGTTGAGGTTGCGCAGGTACTCCCACGGGTCTTGATGGATGCGCAACTGGGTTTCAAATGTGGCGCCCCCGAACGCCTCCATCGCGGCAAAGCCGATGGAGTCCATCTTGGCCGCGATCGGAAGGATCTCCTCGGTTCTCAGGTAGCCGCCTAGCAGCGACTGCTGCGCGTCGCGAAAGGTCGTGTCGACGAGCCGGACCCGGGCTTTCTTTTTCGCCACTAGGTCGCTAGCGCGGCGCGTTTCTCGCCGTGGCGCTGCTCTACGTCAACGTCGTGCAGCCCGATGATCCTCGCCGCCAGCCAGGCGGCGTTCTTCGCGCCCGCCTCGCCGATCGCGACCGTGGCGACCGGCACACCGGCCGGCATCTGCACGATCGAGTAGAGCGAGTCGACGCCCTGCAAGTGTTGCGTCGGCACCGGGACGCCGATCACCGGCAGGTCGGTCCACGCCGCGACCACGCCCGGAAGGTGGGCTGCTCCGCCGGCCGCAGCGATGACGACCTTGAGACCCCGCGCACGCGCGGTGGTGGCCCACTCCATCACGCCGCGAGGATTGCGATGGGCCGAGCACACCTTCAGCTCGTGCGTCAAACCGAGATCGTCCAGAACTTTGACGCAGGACTCCATGAGCGGAAGATCCGACTTGGAGCCGAGGATGACGCCGACGACTGGCTGCAACTACTCGGCCTCCTGAGCGATATCCGACCTGAAGAAAGCCCCTTCGAATCGTACCTGCCGTGCCCCGGCGAGGGCGACGTCACGGGCTTGCGCGACAGTCTCCCCCAATGCGACGGAGGTTACGACCCGGCCGCCATCGGTGACGAGTCCGATCCCTGGCTCATACCGCGTGCCGGCGTGGAAGATCAGGGCACCGGGTGGCATCTCCGTCAGCCCGCCGATGCGGTGACCGAGTGTCATCGCGACATCGTCGGGATAGTGGCCCGACGCGACAACGACGCCGACGCACGCGCGTGGGCTCCAGCGCAGGTCGGGATGCGCCGCAAGACTGCCTTTGGCCGCCGCCAGAGCCATGGCCACAAAGTCGCTCTCCAGCCTGGGCAGTACCACCTGGGCTTCTGGATCGCCAAAACGCGCGTTGAACTCGAGAGCGCGGACACCTTGTCCGGTGAGCATCAGGCCGGCGTAGAGCACACCGCGAAACTCATCGCCGGAGCCGGCGAGCTCCTGGACAGCGGGACGCATAACGCAGTCGACGACCTCCTTGACGAGCGCGTCATCGACACCTTTCG